>Ga0209056_10000783_pt1 | contig 35143 bp, 22 predicted proteins | sample GraSoiAngelo_114_FD_185876 | JGI IMG/M metagenome (GOLD analysis project Ga0209056, IMG submission 185876) | Grasslands soil microbial communities from the Angelo Coastal Reserve, California, USA - 14_0903_13_40cm (SPAdes) (version 2) | ecosystem: Environmental > Terrestrial > Soil > Grasslands... | reverse complement strand
CACGTCGGGCGAACTCGGCGATCGCGTCCGTCACGCCTGCCTCTTTCGTCGCCACGACGTCGGCGCTCGTCTCGGCGTGAACGTCGCCACGCTTGACCCACACCGGCCGGCCGTCGCCGTTCAACTGATGGACAAGCGGAATCAGCGCCTGCGGGTCGGCGGTCGGCACGATCAGCGTACGCGGAAACGGCAGTCCCGCCGCTTCCATCCGCGCCACCAGACGATGCCGGTGACAATTGAGGACGCTCTCGGGCGGATTGACGGCCAGTGCCTCGCGCGGCACGAGATTGAGCAGCCGCTCCGACGCCGCCGGGCCCTGGCACATGTTCACGTACAGCTCGGCCGTGGGGACCCGGCCGGCCACGACATCGCCCTCGCCGGTGCGCGTCACGTTCCAGCCGCGACGCTGCAGCCCGGCGATCGTGTCGTCGAGGATCGCCGTGTCGTTGCTGCGATGCTGTGCCGGCGAGTACGTGGGGCTGCGATACAGCGCGACGAGACGCCTCATTGCTCGTCTCCCGCGTGGGCCGTGAGCCAGCGCTCGGCCGCCTCGAGGTCGCGCTTGTGATCGAGGTCGATGATGCGCGGCACTTCGACCGTTGCGACGGGGACGCGCAGCTCGACCAGCAGCCGCAGAAACGCGCGCATGCGATGGAGCGATGCGACGGCAACCGTGGCGAGCCGCCGAGCCTCGGGGCTCAGACCGTAGACGCCGCCCGTGACGAGCAGCGGACCCGGCGGAGGGGGCGGCGTGTCCAGGATGCTCGTCGCGAGCCCCTCGGTATTGCGCGTGACATAGAGCGGCAATTCGTCATCCACGAATGGCGTGACCGCGAGCACGGCAATCGACCTGGTCGCGAGACGGTCAGTCACGCCGCGATACACGCGACGCCAGTCCGCCGCCGGCATCACGGTATCGACCATCGCACAGAACACGGGTCCGGGCGGGACGATCGCGAGGCCCGCGACCAGGGTGTGCAGGGACGACGGCGTGCGGCACGTCCGCACCACGGTCGGCTTGGGCACATCGACCGTGATCCCCTCGCGGACCATGCAGGTGATCGACGCGCAGCCGAGCTCGGCGAACGTGTCGATCAGGTTGACGATCTGCGGGCGCCCGCCGACCTCCACGAGGGCCTTGGGCGCCTCGACGCCGTCGGCGGCCAGCCGTGAGCCGCGTCCACCCGCGAGGATCAGTCCCTGCATCACGATTCGAGCACTCCGGCGAGGTCGGAGAGCGTGGACAGGCGCACGGTCGGGATTCCCGACTCGCGCGACTTCTCGCTCGCGGCAGCGAGCCAGGCGGTGGACAGGCCGAGCGCGGCGGCGGGACGGATATCCGATTCGAAGTTGTCGCCCACCATCCAGGCGGGGTTCGCGGTCAAGCCGGGATGACTCAGTGCATGCTGGAACAGTCGCAGATCGGGTTTGGTGATCCCGACGCGTCCCGAATCCGCGACCACCGAGAAATACTTCATCACGCCAAGCTCCTCGAGACACAGCTCGAGATTGCCGGTGAAATTAGAAACGACGCCGAGGTGATAGGATTGGTGCAGCCGCGCGAGCAGCTCTTCGTTGCGCCGCACGACCGCGCAGGTCGTAGAGTGGAACTGGTCGGCGATGGCTCGCCCCGGCAGCGCGGCGCCATCCGAGAGCCGGGGTAACAGCAACGCGGTTTGAGCGTCAACCATCGCGCGGAATCCCAGCCTCTCTATGCCGGCGAGCCGCTCGAGCGCTCGGTCCGACTCCCGAAATGCCCGATCAAAAGCGGCGAACGACTGTTTGCCACCCACCGCGCGGTACGCGGCGTGAAATCGAACGCTCCAACGAGAGCCGTCCGCGTCCAGCGTCCCGCCGAAGTCGAACAGAACCAATCCTCGCACTCCGACAACGACCCGCAAATGGGGGTCATGGTCACAGCTCGAAACGGCGGGGTCAGATACCACGAGACGCATTTCCTATCTAAAGATGGTCCCTGAGAGCAGGGCGAGCAGGGCAAAAACGCCTGCAACGGTCGCAAAAATGGCCTGTCGTTTGCGCAAACCACTGAAGCCTTCAGGCAGTTCTCCCCTGGGGTCGAGCTCCAGCCTGCCGAGCCGAGCGGCGGTAGGAGTCACGATCCCGATGGCCACGATGGCGCCAAGGAGACCCAGTCCCTGCATGGCCAGGAGCCAGGATGGCGCGGTCGCGCTCTTGAAGTAGGGGACCGACAGCACAAAGCCGCTGACCACGACGAGGACCGCGCCAGGGCCGATCAGGTTCCGCGACACGACGCTCATGACGCGGTACACCGCCAGCCGCTGCTCCGGGGGGAAGTACTTGGCCGTAATGCCGCTGAGCATGACCGCGAGCCCGCCGCCGAGCCAGGCCGTGAACCCCATGACGTGGACGAACAGCCAGAAGCCCCTCATCTACGGCTCAGGACTTCCGGCAGGGGTTGCCGGCCATCGAATCCCGCCTCCAGCTCGTGCCAGTGCGTGATGCGGTCCTCGCCGAGCTTCCAGCACCACAGAATCTCGCGCTCATCCAGCCGGCCGTGGAAGTCAACGAGTCCCTTGTCGAACCCCTTGAACTCGCAACCGATCTGCTCGAGCTCGCCAAGGTACCCGTTGATCTTCACGGCCACGGTATCGATCTCCGCCTTGAGGTTCAGTTGCTCCTGGGACTCGCCCCACTCGGGACGCGCCTGGGATGCGATGAGCCCGTAGCGGTCCACGAGATCCTTCCAATGCGGATAGGCCGCCATGATGTCCTGCACCACGCGCCGCACCAACGGGAGCGTGCGATTAGCCTCGGCCAGAGTGAAGAATTTGTGCGCCACCTACCCCACCACAATTCCCTGGATTTCTTCGGGATGCGGGATGAACCCCACCACTTTCTTATCGCCGTTCAATACTACGATGGTCGAGCGTACGTGATGATCGGCCGGGTCTATCTGCTTCGCGACTTTGAAGCCTTTCAATTCGGTATCGGGCTTCACAACGGGAGTGTCGGTGCGCGCGTGATCGGCTGCTGAACAATCGGTCGGATCGTGGCCTGCACCGACACACCGGGCGACTATGTCACGATCAGAGATCGTGCCCATGTAGTGTCGATCCTTCGGATTGTCGACCACCGGAACGACCGAGATGTTCTTGAGCCGCATGAGCGCGGCGACTTCTGACGACGTCGCCCCCGCCGCGGCAACGACTGGATCACCGATCATTACTTCCGATGCTCGCATAGCGCTTATCCTAAGGCCTTTTTCGTGGCCTGGTAACCCAGCTCGACGTACTCTTGAATTCTCTCAACGGCGAACGTTGCCTCCCGCTCGGCGACGGCCCGCACATACACGAGTCGGGGTCCGTCTTTCGGCCAATCCGCGAGCACGCGCTCCGTCTGCTCCGCCATCATGATCCGCATCGCTTCGCCGTGCGTTCGCACGACGCGCGGGAGGCGCGCGGGGATCGGAGCATCGGGAGACTGCGGCTGATCGCCGTTCGTCGCCGGACCGCCGCGCTCGTCAAAGCCGGGACCGACATCGACGGCGACGAAGAGGTCGGCGTCCTTCACGAGTTGACGCGCCGGCTCGAGCGGCAAGACGGCCCTGAGGCCGCCGTCACCCAGGCGGCGGCCGTCGGCCTCAAGCGGCGGAAAATAGAGCGGGAGCGCGCACGAGGCGTATAGCGCATCGCCCAGCTCGATGTCCCGGCGGCGGCGCTCCGGTCCGCCCAGCAAAAGCAGCTCGCCGCTGTCGAGATCGGTTGCGGTAACGGTGAGGGGGGTTTTCAGGTTCTCGAAGCGCGTCTTGGGAACGATGCTGGCGATGGCGCGGCGGAGCGCGGAAGCCGGAAAGAGACTGCGGGCGAACAGGCCCAGCACGAGCACCAGCGGATCGAACGGCGCGACATCCTTGCGCCGGATGCCCATGGCCCGGCGGCGCACCTGATCGAACGGCATCCCCGCGCACAATGCGGCGCCGACGACGGCGCCCATCGACGTCGCGAAGACTTGGCTGGGAAGGAGGTTCGCTTGCTCGAGGGCCCGGAAGGCGCCCGCGTGAGCGAGAGCCTTGGCTCCGCCACCCGACAAGACCAGTACGACTTTACTCACCCCGGCCCTGATCGTAGCGGCGTTCCATTACCCGGTTCGCGCGACGCTTGGAGGCACGCTCGTAGCGGCGCTTCTCATCCGCCGTTTCGGGCACGATCGGCGCGACTTCCGTCGGCCGGCCGTTCTCGTCCAGTGCGACGTAGGTCACGTAGCACGAATTCGTGTGACGGGCGTCTCCCGTCAGCACGTTCTCGGCGAGCACCTTGACGCCGACTTCCATGGACGTACGACCGGCGAAGTTCACGCGCGCCTTTGCCGTCACCAGCTCGCCGACGTGAATCGGCTCGCGGAAGTCCACCTTGTCCACCGAGACCGTGACGCACTCGCGGTGCGCGTGGCGGATCGCCGCGACCGCAGCGACGCGGTCTACGAGCGCGAGGATGTGCCCGCCGAACACGTTGCCCATGATGTTCGCGTGGTGCGGCATCATCAATTCCGTGAGCACTGCTTCCGATTCGCGCGGATGACGGCCCGGCGGTGGCATCAGTAGTCGACCGGTCTCAGATAGAATTCGCCAATCGCGGTTTGCGAGACCACGGCGACCGTCGGGAGCCGGCGTTTCCAGTGCGTCGAGTCGAGCCGCTTCCGCACGATCTCGACCTCTTCCTTCGGAAAGCCGATCGGCTCCTCGCCCCTGATCAGATGATAGAGAATCCGGTCGGCGTGCACATACGACACGCCGAGGTCCCCTTCATCTGTTTGACCCTTGATCAGGTCGGCGGTTGCAGGCTTGGCGACGATCTCATCCGGGACGCCCACGTGCCTGGCCAGCGCCCACACCTGCGTCTTGAAGAGATCGCCCAGCGGATTCACCGGCGGGGCATCGTCGCCGTGCCAGGTGAAATAGCCCAGCAGCCGTTCCGACTTGTTGCTCGTGCCGAGCGGCAGCGCTTTGTGCTTGGCGGAGAGGTCGAACAGGACGATCATGCGCTCGCGCGCCATGACGTTGCCGAGCCGGTGCGGATCGAGATCGCCGACTTGTTTCAGGTAGCCCGCGACGGCGTCGGTGATATCGATCGTCAGCGACGGAATCCCGAGCTTGTCGATGACGAGCTGCGCGTGCGCGAGACTCTCGGGACTCGAGGTGCGGTACGGCATGCGCACGCCGATCACGTTCTCCCGGCCCAGCGCCTCCGCGGCGAGAAATGCGGTGAGCGAGGAATCCACGCCGCCCGACAGTCCGACGAGACCCTTCTTGAAGCCGCGCCGGCGGACGACTTCGTCCTTGAGAAAACTGACTAACCACTTGCGCGTCAGCTCAGGATCGATCGTGAGCGGATCGCGGGCTGACAACTCAACCCCTGACACAGGCGTCGAACTGCGTGGAACGGCGTGAGCAGGCGTGGGGACACCGTTCGTGGCAGGATCGAATCCGACCTTTTCGTTCTGTTTCTGACCGGACAGACTCTTCGTCAAGACCGGCAATGCGCTTTGCAGATCCGCCAGCAGCGGCGAATCGGACCGCGCCGTCGTCAGCGAATCGAGATCGACGTCCGCCGTGAGTAGCGCCTCTTCGAATAGCGGGCCGCGCGCGATGACTCTCCCGGTTGGGTCGATGACGGCCGACGCACCGGGGAACCCCTTACCGCCTTCGAACCCCACGAGATTCGCAAGCGCCACAAAGACGCCGTGCTCCTCGGCGATGCCGCGGACGATCCGTTCCCACCGCACCACCGACTCAGGCAGCGCCGTCTCTCCCTCGCAGGCCCGTTCCTCGTCCAACCCTCGCGCCGGTGACGCGCTTGGCACGATGATCAGTTGCGCCCCCTCGAGCGCCGCTACCGTCGCGGCCAGCGAATGCCAGGCGTCCTCGCAAATCAGGATCGCGGCGCGCCCTCCCCACCCCGTCTCAAAGGACCGGACGCCATCCTGCCCCCGATCTACGAAGCGTTCCTCGTCGAACACGCCATAGGTCGGGAGGAACACCTTGCGATGTACGTGTCGCACGTCGGCCTTCTGCTTATCGAGCGTGAGATACAGCGCGGAATTGTAGATGTGATTCTGGAAGCGCTCGTAGAATCCGACGACGACGTCGATCGCGGCACCGTGGTACGCGGCGGCCAGGTCGCGGGCGAGCGTTCCCGCGGTGACCGCGAGCTCTTTCACGCCGCCCTCGACGAAATAGCCCGACGTGGCCGTCTCGGGAAAGACGACGAGCGCGGGCCTGGGATCGAGCTGCGCGGCTTGCGTCACGACGGCGCCTATCCGCGCGACATTCTCGGCGTATTCGCCCTTGTTGGGCCGGAACTGGGACAGGGCGATCCGGATGTGCGCCATGGGGGAAAGATATTAGCTTGTGGCAGGCGATGGAGTTCGCCTTAAACCGCCCGCTTTCCGGGCTGATGACTCCTACCGAAACCATCCACGGCAGGAGTTTTTCTTTGACTATCCTCTATATCGCACTCGCCGGTGCGGCTGGCACGCTCACCCGCTTCGGCACCGAGCGGCTTGTGTCAGGGCGTCTCGCGACCCTCCTCGTCAATCTCGTCGGATCCCTGATCCTCGGCTTTGTTGTCCACTACGCGACGCGATCGGGGTCCATCGCACCCGCGGTCAGATCCGCATTGACGATCGGATTCTGCGGCGGGCTCACGACGATGAGCACCTTCAGTTACGAATCACTCGCGTTGCTCGTGCAGGGGCAGTACCCGCGTGCGGCCCTCTACATGGGCGCAACGATTATTGGATGTTTGGGCGCGGTGCTGGGAGGCATGGTACTCGCTGAAAGGCTTGTGTAAGCGCGGACATGCAAAAACTAGGTTGTCCCGATAACGACAGCCTACAAACCGCTGCGCGTCGGTGCGTCTAGTCTTTGCAGGTCCGCGTTTTTGATTACGATCAATGGAACGTCACGCCTACGCCGAACTGGAAGAAGTTGTGACTGAAGCCGCTGTCCGGGTGCCCCCAGACAAAGTTCGCCACCGGCGTGACGGAGGTGTTCGCACTGACCCGCACGTCATAGCCGCCGCCGAGCGTGAATCCGGGGCCCGTGTTGCCGCTGCTGCTCCCCCCGCCGCTGGCCTCGACGCGCGAGAACCCGACGCCGGCGCTCAGGAACAGACCGCCCGCAGGCTGCGGATAGTAGTCAGCGGCAAGCGAGACGTTCCCAGCCGTGATTGTGACGCCCTGATCACTCTTCGTCCACGCGATTGATTCGGCACCCAGGAGGAGATGGGGACTCACGGTGCCGCCCAATCTGACGTGGCCCGTGAACGAACTCTCGCGACCGAGTCCGCTGCAGGTGCTGCATGAGATGCCGTAGCTCCCATAACCCACTCCGAAACCGATCCAGAATCCTTTGCGGGTCTGGGGATGTTGTGCCGATGCAACCGAGGCACCGAGCGCTAACAACACCAGGACGATCGCACTACTGCGCGAGCTGTAACCCATTGGTCCCCCAGGTAGGTAGAGCGTAGTCCAATATTCGAAATGGAACGGTTCCGCGCCAGCAATCGCGGAACTCGTTGCGATACCTGGGTATGTAGAAACCCATGCGACTGTCGCTGAGATTCGTCATCCCGCTGCTGGTCGCGCTCGCCATCTTCGCCTACGCGGCGCTCCCGCTGGTGGACAAGCTCATGCTCCGCTGGTTCAGCCGCGACCTCGAGGTGCGCGCCAACCTGATTGCGACCACGGTCGACGATCCGCTCCATAACCTGGTTCGGACCGGCGACCGCAGCCGCATCCAGGAGTTCTTCACGCGCCTGACGCAGGACGAGCGCCTGTTCGCGGTCGCGTTTTGCCCCGCGGAGACCGGCGATCCGGTCGCGACCCCGACATTGCCGGCGGAGGTGCGCTGCTCCGATCTGGATCGCTTCACTCAGCCGTCGGGCGATCTCCTGCAGACCACGAGCGGTCCCGTGTTCATATCGGTGCGCCCGCTGGTGAGCGGCGGGAAGCTCGTGCTGGTGCACGACATGAGTTTCATCGCACGCCGCAGCCGCGAGACACGCGACTACCTCTTCCTCTTCTTTGTCGGGCTCGGCCTCACCGTCGCGCTCATCACCGTCGTGATCGCGCAGCTCTCCTGGCGCGGCTGGGTGCAGGGACTCCGCGCGTTGCTGCGTGGCGAGGGCCTGCTGGTGGTACTGGGTCGGGCGGGCGGGCGCGGGTTCGCCGGGCCGCCCCCCGAGCTGCGGCCGATCGTGAAAGACCTGCGGGCGCTGATCGAGGACTTGGAGGCCGATCACCGCTCGCGCGATGGGGAGCAGCTCGCCTGGTCGCCCGCGACGCTGCGCCAAATCCTGCGTCGCGAGCTGCGCGGTCAGGAGGTGATCGTGGTGTCCAACCGCGAGCCGTACATCCACATGCGGCGCGGGGGGGGGCCCGGGATCGAGGTGTGGCGGCCGGCGAGCGGGGTCGTCAGCGCGCTCGAGCCGATCATGCGCGCCTGCTCGGGGACCTGGATCGCGCACGGCAGCGGCACGGCCGATCGCGACGTGGTCGACGCCCACGACCGGGTTGTCGTGCCGCCGCCACCCGATGCGGCCGCCTACCAGCTCCGCCGGGTATGGCTCACGGAGGAAGAAGAGGCCGGCTACTACTACGGCTTCGCGAATGAGGGGCTGTGGCCGCTCTGCCACATCGCGCACGTGCGGCCGGAGTTCCGCCGGCGCGATTGGGAGCAGTACAATTCGGTGAACGCCAAATTTGCCGACACCGTCGTCGAAGAGGCGACGTCCCAGGACCCGATCGTGCTGGTCCAGGATTACCACTTCGCGTTGCTGCCGCAGATGATCAAGGAGATCCTCCCCGCGGCCACGATCATCTCCTTCTGGCACATTCCGTGGCCTAACCCCGAAGCCTTCGCGATCTGCCCGTGGCGCGAAGAGCTGCTCGATGGACTCCTCGGCAGCGCGATCCTCGGATTCCACACGCAATTTCACGTCAACAACTTCGTGGACACGGTGGACCGCCTACTCGAGGCGCGCGTCGACCGCGAGGAGTTCGCCGTCACGTATCGCGGCAAGCCGACCTCGGTGCGGCGCTACCCGATTTCCGTGGAATGGCCCCCCGCCGCCGAGCTGCTCGCCGTCCCCGTCGAACAGTGCCGCACCGAGATCCGCCAGCGGCACAATCTCCCGCCCGAGCACGCCGTGGGGATCGGCGTGGAGCGCATGGACTACACGAAGGGCATCGAGGAGCGGCTGCGGGCGGTCGAGCGGCTGCTCGAGGTCGAGCCGCAGTGGATCGGCAAGTTCTCCTTCATCCAGATCGCCGCGCCGACACGCATTCATATAGAGGAATACCGGACCTACGAGGCGCGCGTCCGCGACCTCGCGACGCGCATCAATCAGCGGTTTCCCGAGGCCATCCATCCGCCGATCATCCTGAAGATCGAGCACCACCAACCGAACGACATCTTCGAGTATTACCGCGGCGCCGACCTGTGCATGGTCACGTCGTTGCACGACGGCATGAATCTCGTCGCGAAGGAATTCGTGTCCGCCCGCGACGACGAGCGCGGCGTGCTCATACTCAGCCTCTTCACCGGCGCCGCACGCGAGCTGCCCGAAGCGCTCATCGTGAACCCCTATGACACCGATCAGTGCGCCGCGGCGCTGCAGCTCGCGCTCACGATGCCGAGCGCCGAGCAACGGACGCGCATGCGACTGATGCGCGGCCTGATTCAGGACTTCAATGTGTTCCGCTGGGCCGGACGCATGCTGATGGACGCCGCCGCAATGCGCCGCCGCGGACGGCTGCCGGACATCGTCGCGGTGCCGGCGGGACAACGCCAGGGATCGGCGCTCAAGCGGATCGGGCTGCGATGAGCGCGGCGCCTCTCCCGCCCCTCCCGCCCCTCCCGCCCCTCCCGCGGTCCGACTGGGCGTATTTCTTCGACATCGACGGCACGCTGATCGACTTCGCCGACACACCAAGCTCCGTTCAGGTGAGCGACGAAGTGCGGCGGCTCCTCGAGCGGCTCTATCAATGCGCGAGCGGCGCGGTCGCCCTGATGAGCGGCCGGACCATCGCCGAGGTCGATCGCCTGTTTCCCGCCGTGCAGATCCCCGTGGCGGGCCAGCATGGCGTCGAGCGCCGCAATGCCGCCGGGGTCTACAGCCGGCACGCGGCGCCGACCGAACGCGTCGAGCAGGCGCGCCGGCGGCTCACCGCTGCCATCGCCGACAAGCCGGGACTGCTGCTCGAGGACAAAGGCGTCTCGCTGGCACTGCATTACCGGCGCGTGCCGGAGCTGGCGGACTTCGCGCAGCGCACGATGCAGGAAGTCCTCCCGCAGCTCGCCGGCCAATACAGCCTGCAGCTCGGCAAGAGCGTCGTCGAAATGAAGCCCGCGGGGAAGGACAAGGGACTCGCCGTCCGCGAGTTCCTGGAGGAGCCTCCGTTTGCGGGCCGGGTGCCGGTGTTCGTCGGTGACGACGATACCGACGAATACGGCTTCCACGTAGTGAACCAGCTCGGCGGACACTCGATCAAGGTCGGCGCGGGGGCGACGGCGGCCCGCTGGCGGCTCCCCGACGTAGAGGCGGTGCGGCAGTGGCTACGCTCGATCTAGCGCTCATCGGCAACGGGACGATCGGCGCCCTCGTCGATCCCGCCGGCGAGATCACCTGGGCCTGTTTCCCCCGCTTCGACGGCGATCCCATGTTCTGTTCGCTCCTCAAGCCGCGGACGGGAAACGGACAGCGCGCCGACATCGGCTTCTTTACCATCGAGCTGCTCGACCGGGTCAAGATCGAGCAGTACTACCTGCACAACACCCCGGTCGTCGTCACGCGCATGACGGACTCCGCCGGCGGGACCATCGAGATCAGCGATTTCGCGCCGCGCTTCGAGCACCACGGCCGGATCTTCTGTCCGATGATGCTGGTGCGGCGCGTGCAGCGCACCGCGGGGCACCCGCGCATTCGCGTGCGCGCGCGGCCGGCGCAGAGCTACGGCCAGCCGCTCGCCGCCACGACCTCCGGCAGCAATCACATCCGCTACGTCGGGAATGCGCTGGTGCTGCGGCTGACGAGCGACGCACCCATCACCGCGATTCTCGAGGAAAACCCGTTGTTCGTCGACGACGCCATCACGTTCGTGCTCGGCCCGGACGAAACGCTCCAGGACCGGGTCGCCGACGTAGGCGCGCGCTTCCTCACCGAGACGACGGCGTATTGGCGCGATTGGGTGCGCTCGCTCGCCATTCCGTTCGAATGGCAGGACGCCGTGATCCGCGCCGCGATCACACTGAAGCTCAACGTCTTCGAGGACACGGGCGCGATCATTGCCGCCGTCACGACGTCGATCCCCGAAGCCGCGGACAGCAGCCGCAACTGGGACTACCGCTTCTGCTGGCTGCGGGACGCGTACTTCGTCGTGAATGCCTTGAATCGCCTGGGCGCGACGCAGACGATGGAGCGGTACCTCGGCTTCATCCGCAACGTCGTCGCCGAGGGCGCCGACGGGGGGGGGCGGCTCGATCCGGTGTACACCGTCACCGGTCACCGGCTGCCGCCGGAGCGCGTGGTGGAGTCGCTGCCGGGTTACCGCGGCATCGGGCCCGTGCGGGTGGGCAACCAGGCTGCGGAGCAGTCGCAGCACGACGTGTACGGCTCATCCATTCTCGCCGCCACGCACGTGTTCTACGACCGGCGGCTGGTCCGGCAAGGCGATGAGTCGCTGTTCCGCCGCCTCGAGCCGCTGGGGGAGCGCGCGTTCCGGTCCTTCGATCAGCCGGATGCAGGGTTGTGGGAGCTGCGGGGCAGCACGCGGGTGCACACGTTCTCCGCCGTGATGTGCTGGGTGGGGTGCGAGCGGTTGGGCCGCATCGCGAAACAGCTCGGCCTCGAGGACCGCGCCAGCTACTGGTGCCAGCGCGCCCGCGAGCTGCACGAGGAGATTTCGCGCCGCGCGTGGAACGAGAAGCTGGGCACGTTCGTCGCCACCTTCGATGGCGACACGCTGGATGCCAGCCTTTTGCAGCTGAACGAGCTGTTCTTCGTCGCGGACGACGATCCCCGCTTCGTTGCGACGGTGCGCGCCATCGGGAAACAGTTGAAGCGGGGCGATTTCGTGTTCCGCTACACAACCCCCGACGATTTCGGCACGCCGGCGAACGCGTTTCTGGTGTGCACGTTCTGGTACATCAACGCCCTGGCCGCGATTGGCGAGCGCGATGAAGCGCGCCGCATGTTCGAGGACATCCTGGCGTGCCGCAACCGGTTCGGGCTCCTCGCCGAGCACATCGACCCAAAGACAAGGGAGCAGTGGGGGAATTTCGTGCAGACATACAGCATGGTAGGACTGATTAGCTCGGCGATTCGGCTATCACAAAGATGGGATCAAGCATTCTAGAAAAGCGAGGACATGCAAAAGCTAGTCTTGAGACGCACCGCGGGCCTCAGTCAACGGTTAACGGGACCACCCTAGCGAGGGTTGTCCCGTTGACTCAAGACCGTTGACCGCTGCTGCGTCTGTTGCCTAGTCTTTGCATGTCCTCGCTTGTGCAGGCTGTGCGCACAATGCCAGTGCGACTCCGTTCGTCCATCCAAATCCATCCTGCGTCGGATACTCACCGCCCCCTGCTTTGCGAGTCGTGTTGACCACATCGTACTTCTCCATCATTCGCCCAGTTGCCTGGTAGGTCCGATTGATGAGCCGGAGCCAGCGGCTTGCCGCCTGATCGGCCAGGTCGCCCCGGCCATAGCGGCGTACCCCTTCGATCGTCAGCCACACGAGTGGCGGCCAGCCGTTGGGGCCGTCCCACTGCTGCCCCGACGCGAAGTTCGTCGTCACGAAGCCGCCCGGTTTCAGGAAATCGCGCTCGAAGCGCGCGGCAACCCTTCTCCCCTGGTCATCGGTCGCGATGCCGAAGTAGAGCGGCTCGGCTGCGGCGAGCGACGGACGATCCGTGACGAGCGCCCCGGTGCGCCAGCGCCGATCGAAGAAGAAGCCCGCCTTGGCGTCGTACATCGCAAGAATCGCCCGCCGGCGCGTATCCGCCCGCTGTTTGAACCGCCGGAAGAGTGTGTCGTCCCCCCTGCCGTTGCGGACGAAGGCGAAGGCCGCGATGGTGCGCTCGGTGTTGTACAGCAGGCTGTTGAGATCGACCGGGATCAGGTCCGTGGTCTCGAGCGTGCGCAGGTCTTTGGGATTGCGCATCCAGCGGCTCGAAAAGTCCCAGCCACTCTCCGCCGTCGCACGCACGTTGCGATAGAACTTGGCGCGGAGCGACTCGGGGAGCGTCTGACCGAGCTCGACGTCGGGCCGGTAGGATTCGGGCCGCGGCTCGTCAGAGTCGTCCCAGTACCGGTTCAGTACGACGCTGTCCGGCAGTCGCACCACTCGGCGGAACGCGTGTCCCGGCGCCAACGTGTCCGCGCCATCCATCCAGAACGCGTACTCCTTCTCCATCGCGTCGAGGTACCGCAGGGCCTGCGCCGTGTCCGTGGCGCGCGCGTACAGTCCCACCATTGCCGCGAAGTAGGGCGGCTGGCTGCGGCTCCGGTAGTAGGTGCGATTGCCGTTCGGAATGTGCCCGATCGTCAAGATGAGATGCGCGAAGTTGTCCAACATGTTCTTCACGAAGTCGGTGCGCCCGCTCTGCACCAGCCCGAGCATCGTGAAGTAGGAATCCCAGTAATAGACCTCGCGGAAGCGCCCGCCGGGAACGATGTAGGGACTCGGGAGAGGGATGAGGGACGAGTGGGTGTCCGCGCTGTCGGCGGAGCGCGTCAGCACCGGCCACAGCGCGTTGACATGCGCGACCATGCTCTGCGATGCGACGGTGTGGTACCCGTCACCTGCCGGCTGCGGCAACACGAAATTCTGCTCGACGAACGCGCGGAGCACGAATCCGGGTGTGCGCCGCGCCGAATCGTAGCGCACCTCGATGACGCGAGGCTCTGACTTCGGATGCGCGTCGACGAACTCTTTGGAATCGGGGAAGATTCCCGAAAGCTGGACGTCCGAGAAGAGCGCGCCGATGTCGTGCGCGGGGTCGTATGACGGTCGGACGGTCGGACGGCCGGACGGCCCGCAGGCAGCCAGCCCGAGCAGTCCGGCGCACAGCGTACGGCGCACGGCGTACGCAGTCATCAGGCAAACACGATCCAGAGCACGCCGATGATCGCCACTAAGAGAACGGAGAGCGCGATCTCGATCCTGCGCTGTTTCGACGTCCCCTCTTTCATCGCCATACCCGGCCCTCCGACGGCAGGCTTCTCGTACGTGAGGCCCGCGGTCTTTTCGACGCCCGGCGGCGGCGTCGCCATACTCACGACGAAGAGGACGGCCGTGCAAATCACGAACAGCAGCACCGCGTAGTGGAGGAAGTTGAACTCCGCGATCCACTCCCAGGGCGAGCCAGCGGCCAACCCCGTCTTATCGGTCCCATTCGCGAACTCGAGGACCAGGCGCAGCACGCCGAGCACGAGACCGGTGACCAGCGATGCCATCGCCCCTTTCCCATTCAAGCGCTTGAAGAAGATGCCCAGCAGGAAACAGGCGGCGATCGGCGGCGCGATGTAGGCCTGAACGCTCTGCAGGTAGATGTAGACCTGCGACGAGATGTACTTCATGAACGGAATCCATGCCAAGCCCAGCACCACCATGATCCCGGCAGAAATGCGGCCCACCTTCACGAGCTGCTGCTCGCTCGCGGCCGGACGCATTTTCTTGTAGACGTCCCACGTCAACAGGGTCGAGCACGCGTTGAAGGCCGACGCGAGCGAGCTCATTAGCGCCGCCAGCATCCCGGCGAGCACGAGGCCTTTGAGCCCATCAGGCAGCAGCCGCGTCACCAGCGAGGGATAGGCCGAATCACCCTTGATGTCTGAGAACAACGCCGCGGCGACGACACCGGGTAAGACGAAGATGAAAACGGGCAAAATCTTCAGGTAGCCGGCGAAGATCGTTCCGGTGCGCGCTTGCGGAATGTTTTTGGCGGCCAACACGCGTTGCACGATGTGCTGATCGGTACACCAGTACCAGATTCCCAATATCGGAGCGCCGAAGATGATTCCGGTCCACGGAAAATTCGGATCGCTGGCGGGCTTCCACATCGAGAAGAATCCGACCGGCACTTTCGCTTTCAGCGCCGCGATCCCGCCCACGTGCTGCAATCCGATGATCATGAGCGTCGCCGAGCCAAGGATCAGGACAATCGCCTGCAACACCTCAGTGTAGACCACGGCACGCAGGCCGCCGAAGATCGTATAGAGCCCAGTGACGACGATGAGCACGACGGCCGCTGTGAAGAAATCCCACCCCGTGACCGCGCGAATCACCACGCCACCCGCGTAGAGCGTCACACTGATTTTCGTGAGGACGTAGCCGATCACGGACACCCAGGTGAAGTAGGTCCGCGCCGCCGAGTTGTACCGTTTTTCGAGGAATTCGGGCATCGTGTAGACGCCGCTCTTCAAGTAGTAGGGCACGAAGAGCCAACCGAGCAGCAGCAGGATCAGGCAGGCGAGCCACTCGAAGTGGCCCACCGCGAGTCCGGTGGTCGAGCCCGACCCCGCCAGACCGACCAGGTGTTCGCTGCCGATGTTGGAGGCGAAGAGGCTGGCGCCGACCGCGAACCACCCCACGTCGCGCGCTGCGAGGAAGTAGTCGGAGCTCACCTGCTTCTCGCGCCGCGCCGCCCAGTAGCCGATGCCGGCCAGGATCAGGAAATAGCCGACGATGAACACCAGGTCGAAGGCATGCAGATTGCTCATGGAGTGGACCTTGAGGAGTGGAGGAGATATTGAACCGCGATTTCGGTCAGCGACCACAACTGCACGTCGGAGCTCGAGCCATAGCGAACTGGCCGCAAGACCCCTCCTTCAAACTTGTAGCTCCACAGCTCGGCGTACTGCAGGCCGGAGCGCGCCACCGCGCTCCGTACCGAATCGATCGCGCCCGGGCGATTGCGCCCTCCCTGCGCCAGCGCGGCGAGCAGCACGCTTACTTCTCGACCCCACACGACGCGCGGCGAGTGGTAGAGATCGCGCTCGAACATCTCCCAGACGGCGGGAGCGGCGTACGCGTCGTTGGCTACGGCCAATCCCAGACCATCGATGAAGAGACCCACCGGGTACGGCAACAGAAACGGCCGCAGCAGCTCACTCTCGCGAGCGTCGTCCTGCCGCTCGAGCAGCAGCCACATCGCTGGGTCCGTGCTCATCACCGGAATCGGCTGGCCGGCGCTGTCGAGCGAGACGGCGGGAAAGCGCAGCGTGTCGCTCGGGAATCCGGAGCGCGTCACCACCGCTTCCCAATGCGCCCGCTCGGCGGCGGGCAGCGAGGCCAGCTTGGCACCCACGCGCGCTTCGACGTCGGCGGGCGCCAGCGCGACCATGAAATGGCGCGCGGTCCCGCGCCAGGTCTCCGCGGCCCGCGCGATCTCGGCCGTGTTCTCGATGCCTGGCTGGCCCATCGCCCGCAACGCGCTGTCGACCGCCCCGATCGCCCGCAGCGCCTGCGGCACCCACACCACGTTGACATCGAACGCGAAGCATCCGCCGGCGTAACCGACCCGGCTGTCGCGCCAGCTGCCCGGATGACAGTAGCCGTCCGGGTCGTGCTTGAAGCTGACGAGGTTCGTCGCCACCGGATCGCGCGCGTACGGAGCGGCGCGCTCCGCGACATACGCGAGATTCTTGCGCAGCGCGGCGCCCCAGCGCTGCACGAATGCGCGCTTGCGCGCATTGGGGACGGCGCCGTTGGCGAAGTAGTGCCCCGCGACCACCGGCAGCTGGAAGTCGTCGTCCACCATCCAGTAGTTCTCGCGCGTCGCCTGCAGGTTGCGCAGCAGCGTGCTGTCACCGGTCCTCAAGAACTCGGCGGCGTTCTCGCGGATCGCCTGACCGCCGAGCGCTTCTTCGTGACTCACTTCGCCGTCGGGGGCGAGCTTGGCCAGCGCCGCGCCCATGACGAATTCGGGCATCGTATCCGCCCACACCGGCTCCATGAGCAGCGCTGTCAGCAGCATGTCGCGGCCGAAGTAGGTCGCGTACGTCGGCAACGCCGCTATCAGCTTCTGCCTGGAGCTGAGCAGCTCGAAGCCGGAGATCTCGCGCTCCAAACGCGGGGACTTGGCGGAATCGGCGAAGCGGCGGAATGCGGTGCTGAAGATCTGATTGCGGCGGAGCGGATCCAGCGCCCGGCCATCGGTCGCGATCTCGACGCTGACCGTGACGGGTCGCGTCCCGAGCGCGCGAATCGTCAAGACACCGCCGCGAAGCGTGGCGAGAGTGGTGCGCGCGTCGCCGCGCAGCGTCAGCCAGAGATGGTTCCTGCCATCGAGGCTGGGCTGCGATGCGCGCAGCGTCCAGTCCCGGGGAGTGCTCGTCAGTCGCACACTCGGCGTGAGCCGTTCGGTGTACGGCGCGCCCATGCGCTTGGCGAACTCCGCCATCTCCGGCACCACGAACGTCGGCGCGTCGATCGAATCGCGGACGCGGCCCGCATAGCCAAAGTCGCGCTCGATGCGCATCGAGCCCAGCAGGATTTGGCCGATCCGGATTGACCGCCCGCCCTGCACCGTCAGTGAGTACCGTAACCAGCGCCGACCGCCGCGACCGCCGGTCGCACCTACCGTCGCGCCCCCTTGGTCGAATGCGACCGCCGCGACCGCCGCATTTGTTTCTTGACCGCCCCGACCGCCGCCTTCTCGTGCCGTAAACCCAATGCTCTCATTCAGCGCATCCGCCCATACGTGCACGACGCGGCCCGTTTTCCCTTCGATGTAGATCTCGACGGAATTGCCGCGCGCATCGCGGTACAGGCGGGCCGTGTAGCCCTCGTAGGCTGCGGGGTCATCGAGGCCGGGGGTGGGAAACTGTAGGACGGGGGGCGTTTCCCGTGGGGATGCAGTCTGAAGCGCGAGCAGGATTGCCAGCAGCATGGGCCTAGATACTCCCGCCTCCGCTAAGACCTGGCAAGACCTGCTTGATCAGCGAGTTGTTGCGGACCTGGCGCCAGATCGTGACTCGCCGCAGATCCTGTCCGAGACCGTCTGACGGCTGATGCTCCCCACCAGCTTCACTGTTGTGACGCCAGGCAGCCGGCGCACAGCGGCAAGGACCGCAGTCGGGTTCGTTGTAACGACCGTGATTTCACCGCGACCCTCGGCGTCCAGCCACTCGAATCCGCCCCCGCGGGGGAGCAGTGCATTCCGAGCCTGGCGCAGACGCGGCGCAGCGAAGAACTGCGTGCGATTCTCAGCGCCCTGGGACAAGTCGGCGGCAATCGCGAACGTGCCGCCAAGCTGCTGCGGATCAGCCCGGCGACTCTCTACCGCAAACTCGGCGAGGGGAGCCGGCGCAACAGACAGCCTGAGACTCGCAACAATGAGAGTTTGTAAACCGTTCTGCGCCTCGCATTCTTCACCTGCGCCGCGGCGTCGCACGCCGACCACGCTTTTCCGCCTGAGTTGCACTCCGGTCCTGGAGCTTGACCGAACCAGTGGCCTCGCCGAAGCAAGAACCCGAGCTCTTGATGAACGCGGCGTTGCCGTTCGCCGAGCAGATGCTACGGCAGCATGGCGAGTTCTATCCATACGGCGGCCTCCTGAGTATAGACGGGTCGATCGTGCATGTTGGAGCGCAGCACTCAACTACAGACCATCCGCGCTCGCCAGCCGTGGGCTGCGAACGCACGTGAAGCGGCAGGAGGCGAAAGCGGCGGCGATCGTCTTCGATGTGCGGGTCACGCCGCCTGGAACCGGGCACACGAGCGATGCGATCGAGGTCCTCGTGCAGCACCGGGATTCCTACTGCGCGGAGGTGTTCTTCCCATCGATTGAAGAACGGACAACTCTCTCTCGGCAGGTCTTCGCGCAGAGCTGCGGGGCGCAGATTCTCGGTTGAGGAAACGTCGCACGCTTGAGAGTGGGGACATCGTCGGTCATTACAGATTTGAGAGCCCTATCACCGCTGTCCATTACAGCAATTCCGATTCACTCAGTGGCGCAATGACTTAACGGATCGCGAATAACTGCATGCCTTGGCGCGGTTCTTTCATCAGTCGGGCGGCGTCCTCTCTCGGAGCTCGCTCCGCCATGCGCCGTGCTATCGCAGCGATGATCATGGCTGGCACCTGCCTCGTCAGCACGTCTCTCCACAGCCAAACCGGCTCCTCTCGAGTCACCGTGCCGTCGCCTACTGTAGCATCGCTCGGGAGATATGGGGACATACCAGTGAGTTTCTACACTGGCGTGCCCGACATCAGCATTCCGCTTTTCACGGTGAAAGGACGAACGCTCGAGCTGCCGATCACGCTGCGCTATCACGCGTCCGGGATTCGCGTCGAGGACATCGCGAGCTGGGTCGGTCTCGGCTGGAGCCTCGACGCGGGCGGCGTGATCACGCGGACGGTGCGCGGCAAGGTCGACGAGAAGTTCAACGGCTACTACAACACCGGCAGCGCCTGGTACGACAACAATAATTGGCCGTCCCCGAACACCTACACGATCCTCCAGTCGATTCACGATGGCTCGGTAGACGGCGATCCAGACCAGTTCTTTTTCTCGTTTGCGGGACGTTCCGGGCAGTTCGTAATGGGGCCGATTGACCAGGCCGGAACGATCGAGGTGCGAACAATCCCGGCCCAGAAGCTCCGCATCATCCCTACGATCCTAAGTACCGGCATCCAGTCGTTCGAAGTAACAACAGAGGATGGTACCAAGTACACCTTTTCTAGCGCGGAACAACATTGGGATTACACGTTCGGCAACGTCAACAACAACGGCGAGCAGTACGCCTCAAGCTGGTATTTGACGCAGATTCGGGCCGTGAGCGGCGACGCGATCACGCTCTCCTACACGCCATACGCCGCGCGTCACCGTCTCGGTTGGTACCATGAGCTCTTCTCGGAGCAATACGGTACTCCCAACTGTCCGCCCAATAGTTTCGATTACATCACGGAGTATCAGATCGACCCGGCCATGCGCCTGGCTTCGATCACTTCCGCTCAGCACACCGTCCAGTTCGTCGTCGATCCCACGCTGCGAGCGGATGCCCTGAACCCCAACTCCAATGCACCGCAGGAGTCCAGACTAGATCACATCACCGTGCTCACGCCGACGGGAACGGTACTCAAGACCTTCCAGTTCTCGCATGACTACTTCCCCGGCAACCGGCTGCGGTTGCTCAGCGTGGCGGAAAAGGACCCGAGTGGTGCCTCGTTGCCGCCGTACGCGTTTACGTATGACGGTCAGACGCTTCCTCCGCGCGACTCTTATGCCCAGGATCATTGGGGCTACTACAACGGCAAGACCAGCAACACCAGCTACATCCCGACACTCACACACACCGCTTGCTTGTCCACCTGCATTTCAACCGCATACCCCGGCGCCGATCGGAGTCCCGACGCGAATTTCATGAAAGCGGGAGTGCTCACGAGAATCACCTACCCGACGGGCGGCTACAACGAGTTTGTCTACGAGGGCAATGATTACGGTCGCTCTGCCTTCGGGGGCGCCGTATACGACGAATTCAGTCGCTCCGCAAACACCTTCAGCGCGCCGTATGAGGGCCTGCATAGCACGACATTCACGGTCGTGGGGAACCCTAACACCACCGTAGCCGTGCACGTGACTATCTCAATGTTCGTGCACACCGGCTTCTCGGACTGCGCAAACGGCGATCCCCTCTATCCCTGTCCCTGGGGCGAGATGGTCAACAATGGCAAATGGTATCCCAGTGGGGTCGAGGGAAACTCGCCACAGTACGTTGGCATGACGGCGTACAACAAATCTGTAGACCTCGCGCTTCCTCCGGGCACCTATACCCTCCAGACCTCGGCGGCCGGGAAGAACGTGGACATCTCCATCGTGGCGGAGTGGAAAGAACTCGTTCTTGTCACAAAGAAACCGGCCGGTGGGTTACGCATCGCGGAGCTGCGGACAGCCGATGCGATGGGGAACATCTCGATCACAAAGTACCAATACACGCTCCAGAGCGACCCCAACACATCCAGCGGCGTCGTCGGCCTTGAGCCGCGGTACGATTTCGAATACAGCGGCCCATGTCACTTCTACTCACGCTCGTCCACGTCGAAATACCCCTTGGGGGCCGGTTCCATCGGCGCCGTTGTCTACCGCGAGGTGAACGTCGTGCACGGCGCGAACGGCGAATTCGGCAACACGCGGCACGGGTATCGGACGATCGCCGAATGGCTGGATGGCATGAATCCGTCGGTGTGGCCGTTCGCGCAGCGCACCAGCTATGAGTGGGAGCGTGGGCAACAGGCGTTCGCGGCCGACTACGACGCACAGGGGCGGCCGCAGCGTCAGACGAATACCTATTACACGATCGACGCCCTCGGCCCCGTCGCTCCGCGGCGATTCCGTGCTATGTCGATCTACACGTACTGGAATGGCGGCCTCGTAGGCTTCTACGGCAATGCTTACGAAGTGGTCGCGGGTTGGATCTACCAGTCGGGCGACACAGTCACCCGATACGACACGACGGGCACGAATTCCTTCAAGACTGGGGCCACGTACATCTACGCGAACCCGAGTCATCTGCAACTGACCGAAGTCGACGAGACGAACTCCGACGGCACGCAGCGAGTCACGCGCATGAAGTATCCAGGTGACTACGTGATCGGCACGCCGTCGGGGCCCGAGGCCGCAGCGTTGGCAGCGATGCAAAATGTCTCGCCGAGTGGCGCGCACATGCCGGGCGTCGTGATCGAACGCTCCGTCAGTGTCAAGAGCGGGGCCAGCGATCGTGTGGTACAGGCCGAGATCACCACGTTCAAGGAATTCGCGACCGGGCAGTTCCTCCCCTACAAGCGCTACGTACTCAATAGCCCGAGCCCATTGCCATGACCACTTTCAGGAGAGTCGCTCTCAGCTTCGGAAGCCGCTGGGTGTTTGACGGTGTGGGCTGGGGTCCGTGCACTGTCAGTTCGCGACTGGACAGTTTCTCCCGTATCAGCACTTTGTGCTGAATAGCCCGAGTCCGATCCCATGATCCGCGCATTCCAAGTACTCCAAGCCGCAGTAGTGCTTTCGCTGGCGACGACGGTTCTCGCTGCGCCCCTCTCGGCCCAGACGATGGCGCCCAAGGGCGGCACGCAATCTGTGGTCGCGAATGCGATCACTAAGGTCACATTTTCGATCACGAACAACACGGGCATGAGCCGGCCGTTCAATCTCAATCCCTGCGTTCCCAGTGGTACTGTCACGGCATGTTCAGCACCTTCTGTGATCTTCGTGCCGAGTCCCATGACCATGAACTTTGACGTCACCTTCAGTACCGGATCGACGACCGGCTCAGGACGAATCGATCTGAGTATTGCCGGTGGCGGCGATAACGGTTGGGTCAATGTCACGGTCACCGCCGGCACCGGCGTGGCTATCACGCCGCACGCCGGGACGACCGGGGCGACGGCCAATAGCAGCGGGAATGCCGCCTCGTTCACCGTGCAAAACACCGGCACCGTCCAGAAGACCTTCAGTTTCACCTGCGGAGCGATGTCTAACGTGAGTTGCGGTACGACGCCCGCGCCCGTGACGCTCGACGCCGGCGCGCAAACGAACGTCAGCATGCCCTACAGTTCGGGTGATCCTGGGACCGGCAAGGTATCGATCATCGCCACGGGGCCGAGTGCCACCGATGCCGGGACGTACACGGTGTCGATCAATGGCGTGGACGTGACGCCGGACGGCGGCACCGCGCCGACGCGGACCCCGAACACCGGGGGCTATAGTGAGCCCTTTTACGTACGGAATGCGGCAACAACGCAAAACACGTTCAGCTTCTCGTGCTACGCAGTGACTGGCGTGACCTGCGGCACCGTGCCGGCCCCAGTGACGCTGGCGGGTACGAGCCAGACGACGGTGTACATGCCATACAGCGTGGGGGCGCCGGGCACCGGGATATTTTATTTCACGGCGTCGGGCACCAATTCCAACGACAATGGCAGCTACTCGGTGCCGATCGTGTCGTACGGCGTAGCAGTGACGCCCGACAATGGCGCGGCGCCGACGCGGACCGCGAACACCGGCGGGTACAGCGAGACGTTCACCGTGCAGAACACCGGTTCGGCGAACAATACCTTCACGTTCAGCTGCACCGGCGCTGGCGGCGTGACCTGTGGAACTGTTCCCGCATCGGTACCGCTGTCCGCGGGCGGCCAAACGACGGTGAGCATGCCGTACAGCGTCGGTGCACCGGGCACGGGGACGCTGACACTGACCGCGACGGGCACGAGCGCGAGCGATGCCGGCAGCTACTCGGTACCGATCGCGTCGTACGGCGTCGTGGTTACGCCTGATGGGCAAATCGGACAGACCCGCTTCGCCAATACTGGTGGATATAGCGAGACGTTTGCTGTCCGGAATAGTGGCACGGCCGGTAACACTTACAGCTTTGCATGCACCGCTACAGGCGGGATTGTGTGCGGCGCGAATCCCGCGTCACTAGCCATTGACGCAGGCGTCACGACGAATGTCACCATGCCGTACAGCACGGGCACCGCGGGAACCGGTACACTCACGCTGACTGCCACGGGAACGAACTCTAACGACGCAGGATCTTTCAGCGTTCCCGTAGCATTGTCCCTGTCGTGGATCGCGACTGGGACGTTCACCGTAGACGGCAACTTCTTCGCGGAGGAAACGGATAACAGTTACAACACCGTAGGCCAGCTCCTGCAGGCCACCGATGGCCGCGGCCAAGTCACCAACTATCAGTACGGCGGAAACAGCAATAGCGCATTCCCGACACGAGTCACCGTGGTGCACGATGGATCGGGAAGCGTCGATCTCGTCACCAACATCGGCTATGACGGCAACCAACAAGTCGCGTCGCTGCAGGATCCCGGCGGCTCGTTCCGCTATTTCACCTACGACACATTCGGGCGCCTCAGGCAGGTGAAGAACAACGCCGGAAGCGTTGTCAAAGCCTACGGCTATGTGTACTCGGCCACGAGCGCAAACGGTTGGACGTTCCAACCCACGAGCCCGAACGCGGTGATCGATACGACATTTTTGCAACAAACTCCCACAGTGCAATTCGTCGCCAGTACAGGGTTCGTCGATGGCCTTGGGGCACCGCTGCAAACCGTCGTGCAGGACGGCACGAACTACTACGTAACGGCCACGCAATACGACGCGGCGCGCCGCCCGTGGCGGAAATGGAAGGCGTATCCTCGCACCACGGCGGGATACGATCCGAGCTTCGCGACCAACGCGACGAATTACTATACGACGTATCATGGCACGACGGCCACGCCCTACTCTGAGACCCAGTATCGTGCCGATGCGTCGAATCGCGTCGCTAAAGTCGTTCCGGAATACCTGGGCAGCACGCCTTCCGTCTGGACGCTGACGAGCTATGACGTCGATCCCGCCGGCAAGCGCGCGATCCTGGAGTTCGCCGACGAGTTGGGAAAAAAGATCCGGCGCTACACCGACATTTTCGGGAACATCGTCCAGTCCGTCGCCGGAAATGGCGCTCCGGAAGCGGCGACCACTCAAATGGCCTACAATGTGGTTGGCCGCCGGACGCAGCTGACCGATCCCCGCGGACTCATCACGACCTACGCGCTCAATACCCGCGGCCTGCTGGTCTCTCGCACCGGCCCTGACGACGGGACCGTAAACTCTAAGTACGACAGAGCCGGCAATCTCCGGTACACGCAGAACGCAAACCAATCGCCTGCCGGCCAAGTGGCCTTCACGACGTACGACTTCGCAGGTCGGGCGCTCACGTCCGGGCTGGGCACGGCCACCTGGTCGATGTTGGATCCGGACGCCGGAACTCCGCCTACGCTCGAGACCACCCAAAGCAACTGGCTGGCGGTGCGTGCGTACGATGCGAAGCCGCTCACCTCAGCGTTCCCCTGGACCTTGTTCAGCAGCCAGATCGGCCCTCTCACGTTGACCAACGTGAGCGGGCGATTGGCCGCGAATGCGGACAGGTCGAACGGTGCGTGGCAGGTCACGCTGTTTAGCTACGACGCCGATGGTCAGGTCGCCACGCGCTACACGTACACGCAAGCCAACGGCGGCGCCAGCGTCTTGACGGCGCTGAACACGACCGACGCATTCACTCGCGATCTCCGCGGTGAGCTGACGCAGCGCTCGGTCACGGTTGGTACGAGCACATTCTATCAATGGTACGACTACGACGGCCGCGGGCTGCTATGGAAAACCTACGCCTCGATTAGCGCCTTCAAGCCGGCGACTCCGGACGCCACGGACACTTACGGACCGACGGCCCAAGTCAAAGACTATCAGTTCCAGAGCGGTCCGCTCGTTCCCATCACCTACACGGTTCGCGGGCAGACGAGGTTCGTGGGTGACCCGGCAAGCACGACTTATCCGTTCTCTGCCCACTACGCCTATCTCGCCAACGGCGTCGTCGACACGGCGGAGTTCTACAACGCGGGCTCTCCGGCGGCACAAAAGCGATATCGCTACGTGTTCCTCTCCGCCGGATATGATGCCCTCAATCGGCTGAAGAGTGCCGACTTCTCGAGCTGGAGCGGGACGGCGTGGACGACGACGCTCGCCTACGACCTGGCGGGGATCAATTACGACGCGTCCGGCAATCTGTTGTCGTTGCAGCGGTACCGGGAAACCGGGACGCTGATCGATAACCTGACCTACACCAATGCCTCTACGTCCGACCGCCTGACTTCGATAGCAGACGCGGTCGCGCCCACGGCCGAGACGTGGGATGTCGAAAGCGGCAGCTTCACCTACGACGCCAACGGGAATATCACATCGGCGCCCGCGCCGTATTCGATCACTGCGGTCACCTACGATCCGCGCAATCTGCCGATTTCCATCACGCGTGTCGACACGACCACGAACTATCGCTACGACGATGGGGGACAGCGGATCACCAAGCAGGTAGGCACCGGGAATACCGAGGTCTACCTTCGCGAGGCGTCCAACGTGATCGCCGTCTTTACGGTAGATGGCACGGGGACGCCGGTGTCGTCGTACTTCAACATCCTTTGGGAGACCCGCGTCATCGGCCGGCACACCAACACCGCGGTGCGGACCTACTACCACACGGACATGCTCGGCAGCACCCGCGCCGTCGTCTTGAGCACGACCGGCGCGGTCGTGGAGAGCTACGATTTCGAGCCCTGGGGTCTGTTAATGCCCGGCCGCACACTGGCGGGCCCGACCAAAGAAGGCTTCGGCGGAAAGGAGCAGGACGTCGAGTCGGGGATGGACTACTTCGGCGCGCGGTACTACCTGCCTGCGCTGGGCCGTTGGGCGTCGGTTGATCCTGCGATGGATGCCATGCCTGGTTGGTCGCCGTACAACTACGTCTACGACAATCCCGTGCTGCATGTCGACCCCGATGGCAAACAGGTGGACGTGAAAGAAACGAATGCCTATTGGGAACAGACAGCGATCGAAGGGCATCAAAAGGGCGGGATCCGCGGCAACGTCCAGGCCGGTTTCGCAACGGTGATGTCCACCGTTGTCGAATTCGGCGGTCTGAACCTGATGGATCAAGGGACTGACGAGATCGCCGACGGACAAATCGCGAAAGGCGTATTCCATACGACACTCGGCGTGTTGTCGCTCATGCCGATGCCCGGCCCGAAGGGTACGGGATCGGCCGTGCGGAGCACGGAGAGCATCGCGGTAGAAGTAGGAGAGGCGGCGTCGCGAGGAGGTCGCGGGGTCTGGTCACTTGACAATTTCACCCGAGGTAGGGCAATTGAGGATGCAGTATCGAAGGCGCTCGGGCTGAAGCAATTTGCTGTGCACAACGTTCCGGTGATCGATGCGTTTGAGCATGGTGTGGCCACGAGCATCAAGTCGATCGATCTGGCGGCCTCGAGTTATCAGAGTGGCGGTCGCCTGCTGCGTACGCTGAACGGCTATGTAGACGCGTTGAAAGAGTTCAAGGGCGGCTTCAGCTGGGGGACGGAGCGTGTCGGCGCCGTCACGTCGCGACAGCTCGTTCTGGCCGTTCCGGAAGGCATAACCTTGTCGGCGTCTCAAGCCAAGGCGCTTGCTGCCGCGATCAGTCGAGCCCAGGAGATGGGGGTGGACATCATCATCCAGGAGATCCATTGAGATTTGTGGAGATCTACGTTCGGGAGGGGAAAGTCCTGCTACCAACGCTCGCGGTTCGGAGCGGTGACATCATCACGGTATTTGAGCCCGTGAGGGCTCTTGACTTGAGCGACCGCGACAAGATTGTAGCGGCAATCGCGAAGGCTGTGTCCGAACCCCTCCCGCGCGTGGACTTGATCGACCCTGCCGCCCATGCGCGGACGAAGCCGCTTCCCCGCGCGGTCAAGGCGCGATCGTGGACCGCGTTTGCGAAGCCGGCAAGGCAGTGGGTCTTGCGAGAAGAGGGCAGGAATCTGGTTCTGCTCTCGACGCATCATGCGTACAACTACGGATTTCAAGAGGACGACCAACCAACAAGAGTGTGGCCGGGTGATACCGATCCGGCTATCGTGGGGAGAGAGACGGTCGATCTGATCCTCCAGGCGGCCAGGGAGAACGCGACTCAGCCCTCGCAATCGGCTTAGCGCGGCAAGGCGTTCCCGACGGGCGCCACATGGCTGCTCATGTTCTTGATTCCTTTCAAAAGCCCACCTCGTCTGGACGTTCCTTCATACAGAAAAGCCGCTGTTCGTCCACGAAACCTTGCCCTTGACAAGGGCTGGAACGGGCGGCAATTCGGATGCAATAACCGTCATTCCGTTGGTCAGCAGACCCGCCTGCGGAGGTCACATCGATGCTTCTGAATCGACACGTAGGGCCCATCCTCGCGTTCCTGTCCGTCCTCGCCACTCCCCTCGCCGCCCAGAACGGCTCGATCCGCGGCCAAGTCGTCGACAGCGTCACCCAGCAGGGGCTCGTCGGCGCCACAGTCCTCATTCAGGGGCAACCGCGACAGACGGCAACCGGTGCCGACGGCAGCTTCACGCTGAGCGACGTGCCGCCAGGCGCGGTCGTACTCAAGGTGACGCGCATCGGCTTCGGTCCACAGACGAGATCGGTGACCGTCGCTGCGGGTGCCAGCGCCGAAGCGCGGTTCGCGCTCACGCCGCAGGCCTCGCTCCTCGAGGCCGTGGTCGTCACAGGTTACGGCTCGCAGCGACGCGAAGCGATTACCGGCTCTGTCTCAACCGTGGATCCGAGCGCCGCAAACGTGGGCGTGAAGACCAACGTCGATCAAATGCTGCAGGGCCGCGCGGCCGGCGTCGACATCATCCAGAACAACGGCGAGCCCGGCGCCGGGATGCAGATCCTGATCCGCGGCGGCAGCTCGATCAGCAATACCAACGAACCGCTCTACGTCATCGACGGCGTCGCGATCAACAACGTCCCGACGCAGCCGGACGGCATGGGCGCGGGTGGCGCACCACCGCTGGCGCGCAACCCCCTGAACATGATCAATCCCGGCGACATCGCTGCGATCACGATCCTCAAGGACGCCTCCGCGACGGCGATTTACGGCAGCCGCGCCGCGAACGGGGTCGTGCTGATCGAAACGAAACACGGCACCAGCGCCGGTCCGTCCACCGTCGAATATGACGGCTACGTTGCCGCGTCATCCCCGTCCAAGCGTCTCGACCTGGTCACCGCTCCCGAGTACCGTCAGTTCGTCACGGGGCAGGTCGCCCAGTTTGTCGCGGACACGGCCCTCTGTCCCCCGTTCGCCGTCGATTCGATCGCCTACAAGGCATGTTTCAGTGCCGCCCGGGGACTCGATCCGAAGCACCTCGCCAACCTGGGTAAAGCAAACACCGATTGGGAGCGCGCGGTCACGCGCACCGCAGTCACGCACAATCACAATCTCTCATTCTCGGGCGGCAGCGAAGACACACGGTATCGGGCATCGATGAATTACATGAGCCAGCCCGGCGTGGCGATGAATAGCGGCCTGGAGCGGATCCAGGGAATGCTGAGCGCCAATCACCGGGCATTCGACAATCGCCTGCGCCTGGCGTTGACGGTGACCACGTCGCGCGAAAACGACACCTACATCACGTACGAGAACACCGGTGGCTTCGAAGGCGGCGTCTTCCAGAACATCGCGATCTTCAATCCGACGCAGCCGGTCGCGGTAACCGACTCGACCGGCACGCGCTATTACGAGGTCCCAGTCGGCACCTCCGTGCGGAATCCCGTGGCGTTGGCCGCACAGGTCCAGAACGTCGGCAACGCCACGCGCACCCTGGGAAACTCGAGTGCCGAGTTCGACCTCACGTCGGGACTTACCGCCAAGATCGCCGTCGGCCTCGATCACTCGGACGGCATCCGCCAGATCTACTTCCCCAACAAGAATCCCGTGGGTGTGGCACTCGGCGGCGGGCTGGCCCAACAAGCCGAACTCGGGAACACGACGAAGACGTTGCAGACATTACTCACCTTCAATCGTCAGTCCGGCAACAACAGCTTCGACATGGTGGGCGGCTACGAGTACACGAAATTCAACAACAATCTCGTGACGGCGCAGGGGGTCGGATTCTTCACCGATGCCTATGGCTTCAACAATCTCAGCGTCGCCGCCTCGCGCACCGTTAGTTCGAACGCGACTGACTGGAAGCTCGCCTCGTTCCTGTCGCGCGCGAACTACGGGTACAAAGACAAGTACTTCGTCACCGGAATTCTCCGGTATGACGGATCGTCGGTCTTCGCCACCGGGCATCAGTGGGCGCTGTTCCCGGGCCTCTCGGCCTCGTGGAAGCTGAGCCAGGAAGGCTTCGCCAGCAGCCTGCCGTTCTCCGATCTCCGGCTGCGAGTGGGTTGGGGACGCCAGGGCAACCCGGGCATTCCACCCTATCAATCGCTCGTCCTGATGAGCGGCGGCACGGGCGGCACGTATCCGTGGGGCGACACCCCGCAGAGCGGCGTGTTCCCGGTCGGCAACGGCAACAAGGACCTCAAGTGGGAGCAGACGGACCAGTACAACGTGGGGGTCGACTTCGGCCTCTGGGGTAACCGCCTCGCCGGCACGGCGGAGCTTTACGTGAAGAAGACCTCCAACCTGCTCGAGTTGGTCGGGGCGCAGCAGCCCGCCAATAATTCCCAGACGTTGGTGAACGTCGGCAAGCTGCGGAATCACGGCTTCGAGCTGACGCTCGACGCGCTGCTCGCGTCGCGGCCCAGTCTCACGTGGCGCGCAGGGATCACGTTTGCCGCCGCGCGGAACAAGGTCGTGTCACTGGGCCCGTTCAGCTTCCTGCGGTCCGGAGTCGTCAGCGGGCAGGGACAATCCGATCAATGGGCGGAGCGCCTGATCCCAGGACAGCCGCTCGGCACGTTCTATGGGCCGGTGTTCGTGGGCGTCGATGCGGCCGGCCATCAGCTGTTTGCCTGCACGGCGGCAACATCGGGCTGCACCAACGGACAGACCACGAACGGGTTGGGGCCCGCTTCCGCCGACTATGCCATCATCGGCAACGCGAATCCCGACTTCACCTTCGGGTTCCGCAACCAGATCACCTGGGGCAAGTTCGATATCAGCGCGCTGATTCGCGGCTCGGTCGGCCAGGACGTGTTCAACAACACGGCGCTGGTGTATTCGACGAAGAGCGACGCGCTTTCGGACAAGAATTTCCTGCGGCCCGCACTGACCGATGGGGTGGGGCTGCATGAGCCGGCGATCTACTCGTCACGCTGGGTCGAGTCCGCGTCCTTCGTGCGGCTGCAGAACGTGACGGTGGACTACGCGCTGGATCTACCGGGCCTGGTGCGGAGCGCCCGCAGCATGCACCTGTTCGTGTCGGTCGATAATTTGTTGGTCCTGACGGGATATACGGGCCTCGATCCCGAGGTTTCGAACCTGAACCAGAACTCGCTGACGCCCGACGCCGGCATCGCGTCACGCGGCGTCGATTATCTCAGCTACCCCCGGCCCCGCACGGTGACCGGCGGCATCCGTCTCGTCTTTTGAGGAGGCTGGTCATATGAAGCGACTTCTTGTGACAACGTCCTTCGGTGCAGTGGCGCTGAGCACGTTGCTGCTGGTGCCGATCCAGGGATGCACGGACCTGACCGAGGCGCCGCCGAGTCAAATCGTGAAGAGCCAGTTCTTCCGCGACCAGGGCGAAGTACTCGCCGGTCTCGCCGGAGTCTACGCGCAGCTGCGTGGCACGCTGGATGACTACTATAACCTCAGCGAGATCAGCAGCGATGAAATGGTCGTGCCGACCCGCGGCCCCGACTGGTACGACAACGGCACGTGGCTCGAGACGCACCGCCAGCAGTGGACCGCCACCAGCCCGGGCACGCTCAGCTTCATGAACGGCGCCTGGAACACCGCCATGGGCGGAGTGGCGCGCGCCAACACATTCCTCGACGCCGTGCAGACCTCGTCCGTGCCGAACATCCCGAGCATCAGGGCGGAGGCGCGGACGCTGCGGGCCTTCTATTACTACCTGTTGCTGGACATGTTCGGCGGCGCGCCGATTGCGACGACCCCAGAAATCAAGGCGCGGCCCCGCGCGACGCGCGATTCGACATTCAAGTTCATCGAGTCGGAGCTGCTGGCCGTTCGGCCCGACCTGCCCGTCACGCGGGACGCGGCCAACAGCGGCCGGATCACGCGTGGTGTCGTGGATGCCATTTTGGCGAATATGTACATCAACGCCGGCGTATTCACAAAGGACGGGACCCCTACCAGTCCTATCAAGGCGACCGCGTACAATTCCTGCGCGGGCATCACGGTCGCGGGCGGACTCGACGCCTGCCAGGCGGCGGTGAACCGCGTCGACAGTCTTTTGAACGCCTCCGCAGTGTACGCGCTCGGCGATAGCTTTCCGACGTTCCAGAAGAATTTCTCGCCCGACAACGCCACGTCGAAAGAGAACATCTTCGTCGTGAAGTTCGCGGACGCGACGGACCTCGGCCTCAACTTCGTCATGCGGGCGCTGCACTATCACCAGTACACGCCCGAGCCCTGGAACGGGTTCGCAGCGCTGGCACAGACGTATAACGCCTTCGATGCCAGTGACAAACGCCGGTCGATTTTCCTCGTCGGACCGCAAGTCAACGTCCTGACCGGCGTGCCCACCACGGACCGCGCCGGGAACCCGCTCGTGTTTACCGTCACCATCGCCAACGTCGCGTCGGCGACCGAAGGGGAAGGTCCGCGCATTTACAAATGGCCGGCCGACCCCGGCCACGTCGCGCAGAACAACGGCAACGACTTCGCCTGGTTCCGCCTGGCGGAGATGGTCCTGATCAAGGCCGAAGCGGAGCTGGACGGCGCGACCGGCAGCGACGGGCCGCTCGCACTGGTGCAAAAGGTCCGAAAGCGGGCATTCACGACGGATACGCTGAGCGCGGTCTCGTTACCCGTCATTCTGCGCGAGCGGCTGTTCGAGTTCACCGGCGAAGGCAAGCGGCGCCAGGATCTGATTCGGTTCGGAGCGTACACGCAGCCGTGGGAGTGGAAGACGAACCCCGAGGGGCAGGAGGCGAGGCGCGTCCTCATGCCGATTCCCCAGGGGCAGATCGACGCCAACCCGCTGCTGACCCAAAACCCCGGGTACTAATTGCCGCAGGCGCTTCACAGAGGGGCGCAGCATGCTGCGCCCCTCTTGCTTTTGCTCGGTATCGTCGCCTGCTCTGAAACACCGCGCGATGACGTCCCGCCGCCCGCGCGCGCCGGGCAGTTGTTCACGCTGATGCCCTCGAGCTACACCGGCGTCCGCTTCGAGAACCGCGTCACCGATACGCGGGAGTTCAATGTTTTCACCTACCGCAACTTCTACAACGGCGGCGGCGTGGCGCTGGGCGATCTCAGCGGTGACGGGCTGCCGGAGCTGGTGCTCACCTCCAATCAGGGCGGCCCGCGCCTCTACCTGAACCTCGGCCAATTCCGGTTTCGTGACATTACGCAGGAGGCCGGCGTCGCCGAGCAGGACCGCTGGACGACCGGCGTCACGCTCGCGGATGTAAACGGCGACGGCCTGCTCGACATCTACGTGTGCCACGCCGGCCTGAAAAGCGGCGCCGCACGCGCCAACACGCTGTACATCAATCAGGGAGTCAGAGACGGGATCCCACGGTTTCGCGAGATGGCGGCCCAGTACGGGATCGCAGATACCGGCTATTCCACCCAGGCCGCCTTTTTCGACTACGATGGCGACGGTGACCTCGACCTCTTCCTGATTCGTAACTCCCCGCGGGCGGTGGCAACGATCGCCGTCCGGAACCAGCGCACGATCCGGGATCCGCTCGGCGGACACGAGCTGTACCGCAACGACGGCGGGCACTTCGTCAATGTCAGCGCGCAGGCGGGCATTTATGGCCCCGAAATCGGCTTCGGCCTCGGCATCGCGGTGGCGGACGTCAATCGGGACGGCCGGCCCGATGTCTACGTCGCCAACGACTTCTTCGAGCGCGACTACCTGTACATCAACAAGGGCGACGGGACGTTCGCCGAAGTCCTGGACGGGGCACTCCCGGTCTCCAGCTACTTCTCGATGGGCGTGGACATCGCCGACGTGGACAACGACGGCTGGCCCGACATCTATACCGCCGACATGCTCCCCGAGGACGACTACCGGCTGAAGACGACGTCGGCCTTCGAACCGTGGGAGTCGTTTCAGGCCAAGGCCCGCGACGGCTTCGATCACCAGCTCATGCGCAACATGTTGCAGCGCAACAACCGCGACGGCACCTTCAGCGACATCGGGCAGCTGGCCGGCGTGGCGCGCACCGACTGGAGCTGGGCCGCCCTCATCGCAGACTTCGACCTCGACGGCAATAAGGACATCTTCGTCGCCAACGGACTGGCCAAAGACGTCACGTCACAGGATTACATCGCCTTCCTCGGCAACGACCAGACGATGCTCCAGGCAACGCGCGGCGAGCGGGTGGATTTCATGAGTCTCATCAACGCGATGGGCTCCACCAAGCTTCGTAATTACGCGTTCCGCAACAACGGCGATCTGACGTTCACGAAAGTCAGCGCCGCGTGGGGCGTGGATCAGCCGAGCTTCTCGAATGGCGCGGCATACGGTGATCTGGACGGTGACGGGGCGCCGGATCTCGTCGTGAACAACGTGAACGACGAGGCGTTCATCTATCGCAACAACGCCCGCGCGCAGCTTCCGGCCAATCACTACCTGCAGGTCCGCCTCGAAGGCGACAGCGCGAATCGCTTCGCCGTCGGGGCGCGGGTCACGCTGCAGACGCGCGACCGCCAGTTCATGCAGGAGCTCGAGCCGACGCGCGGATTCCAGTCGAGCGTCGACTACACCCTGACATTTGGTGTGGGTCGCATCGATACGCTTGAATCGGTCACCGTCGATTGGCCTGATGGTCGCACGAGTGGCATGAAGCACGTCGGCACGAATCAGCGCATCACTCTTCGACCACCCGACCACCGCAGTTTGAGTTTGACCGCCCGACCGCCGACCGCCCGATCGCCGCTGTTCAGAGACGTTACCTCTCAGGTAGGCTTGGACTTCAAACACCAGGAAAACGAGTTCGTCGACTTCGATCGCGAGCAGCTCATTCCCAAGATGGTTTCCACCGAAGGCCCGTTCGTCACCGTGGGCGACGTGAATGGGGATGGCCTCGACGACTTCTTCATCAGTGGCGCGAAGGGCCAGCCGAGCGCGCTCTACGTGCAGCGACCAAACGGCACGTTCGTAGCAACGAATAAGGCCCTACTCGACCGCGACCGCATTTCCGAAGACCTCGGCGCGGCCTTCTTCGACGCGAACGGCGACGGCAAGCTCGATTTGTACGTCGCCACAGGCGGCAACGAATTCTCCGCGCTCGCGCCCGCCCTCGAGGACCGGCTCTACCTCGGCGACGGCCGCGGCAACCTGCGCAAGACGACAAATCAGCTGCCGCCACTCTTCACGAGCGGCTCGCGGGTCGCGGTGTCGCAGGACTACGTCTTCGTCGGTGGCCGGGTCGTGCCGGGGCGCTACGGCGTGGATCCGCCGAGCACGCTGCTCCGGAACGACGGCCATGGGAAGTTCAGCGACGTCACTGCGCGGGTCGCACCCGACCTCGCGCACATCGGGATGGTGACCGACGCGATGTGGCTCGACGTGGACGGCGACCGCCGGCTCGACCTGGTCGTCGTGGGCGAGTGGATGCCGATCACGATCTTTCACAACACGGGCACGAAGCTCGAGCGCG
>Ga0209056_10000781_pt1 | contig 35202 bp, 45 predicted proteins | sample GraSoiAngelo_114_FD_185876 | JGI IMG/M metagenome (GOLD analysis project Ga0209056, IMG submission 185876) | Grasslands soil microbial communities from the Angelo Coastal Reserve, California, USA - 14_0903_13_40cm (SPAdes) (version 2) | ecosystem: Environmental > Terrestrial > Soil > Grasslands... | reverse complement strand
AATCCGTGCTTGAAAGAAAGAATTGGTTGCGCGCGAGATCTATCTACCGGGATGATCCATCTTCGCCCACGAACTACGCCGTGAAAAGCCGATCCCGGCTACAGCTCTTTCTTTTTGAAAAGCACGAGAAGGGCTGAAACGGCGAGCGCTACCGCGCCGATTGCGAGCCAGGTGCGGTGCTCGCTGGTCCATAGTTCCGGGCTCCAGTTTTTCGCGCGCGCGTCGAACGCGCCGTGCGCGCCGTGATCGCCGGGCACCGGCTCCCATAAATTGTTTGGGCGATTTGGATCTTCCGCGCCGTCGTATTGCTGCGAATCGTATCCGGTGCGGGCCAAAATCTGATCGAGCACACCAGGGACGACCTTGTTTGCTACGATCGCTTTCACCGAAGGCAGTCCGACGTAAAATTCCCGACGCGGATAATGCGACGCGTAAACGATTGCTTCGGCGGCAATCTCCGGTTGGTAAATTGGAGGAACCGGTTGCGCTTTGCGCGGAAGCCGGCTTTTCACCCAACTAAATTGCGGTGTGTTGAGCGCGGGCATTTGAAGCATGGTGACGCGCACCGCGCTGTTGTCGTGGATTAACTCGCAACGCAGCGAATCGCAGAAACCCTGGATCGCGTGCTTGGCCGCGCAATAAGCGGCCTGCAACGGAATACCGCGATACGCCAGCGCGCTACCGACCTGCACGATGACGCCTCCATTTCGCGGCAACATCCGTTTCAACGCAGCGAGAGTTCCGTAAACGCAACCGAGGTAAGTCACTTCGGTCACCCGCCGAAATTCCTCGGGCGTCATTTGTTTAATCGGAGAAAAGACCGAGGTCATTGCGTTGTTGATCCAGATATCGATCGCGCCCAGCTCGGCTTCGATCCGGGCGGCGGCTGCTTCGACCTGGTCCGCGTTCGCAATGTCGGTTGGGACAACCAACGCCTGGCTTCCCAGTTCTTCCACTTCCTTGCGTGCGGCTTCTAAGCCGTCAATTCCGCGCGCGAGCAGGCCGATTCGCGCGCCGTGCCGGGCAAACTTCCGCGCGGTCGCGCGCCCAACTCCGGCCGAGGCGCCAGTGATTACAACAACTTCAGGTTTGTGATTCATGTTGAATTTTCGCGGGCTTCCATGAATGGCGGACTCTAATCACCGGTGGCCTTTCATCCGCTTCGGCGCGCCCGGCGGTCGCGCCCTACCAATACTAAATCGATTTGTTTTAAACGCTTTAGCCGCGGCAGTGATCCCCACCGTGGCGATCGCTGCTATGGAAAATATCTTGGCCGCGGATGGTGTTGGCGCGGAAGACGCAACATATTTTTGTTCGGGGAAATTCCCTGAAGGGCCGCGCGGACCTTCGTTGATCGCCATCTGCAACACCTGCGCAGTGTGCAGGGCCTGTCGCTTGCTCACTTGGCGAATCTGTTCTCGGCAACTGAAGCCGTCGGCGATGATGAGCGTGTCCTTCGCCGCGCTGCGCACCCTCGGGAGGAGCATGCGCTCGCCGCACGCAACCGAAACATCGTAATGCTCTTTCTCGAAACCGAACGCGCCAGCCATGCCGCAGCAGCCGGAATCGAGGATTTCAAAATCGAGGCCAACTCTTTCGAACAGTTCTGCGTCGCACTCCATCTTCATAATCGCCTTATGATGACAATGGCCGTGCACGAGCGCTTTGCGCGCGAGTTTGGACGGCTGATAATCGGGCGCGAATTTCTGCATAAACTCGGCCAACGTGAACGTCTGCTGCGACAGACGGATGGCCTGCTCGTTTTGCGGGAAGATTTCGGTGAGCTCATCACGGAAAACTGCGGTGCAACTCGGTTCGAGCCCGACCATCGGCGTGCCGGCTTCGATTTCACCGCCCAGCGCCGCGAGAATCTGTGAGAGCCAGCGCTTGGCCGTGTCCAGCATTCCGTAGTCGTACAACGGGCGGCCGCAGCAGAGATCGACTTCAGGAACGACAACATGAAATCCGGCGTCTTCGAGCACTTCTACAGCGGCCTTTGCCGTTTCCGGATGAAAGAAATTGTTAAACGTGTCCGGCCAAAGAATGACACGCTTGTGTGGTAGGGCGCGACCGCCGGGCGCGCCCGATCGGACGGCTCGGCGATCCGTCCCTACCATTGAATCGCCCCGGTTCTTTCGAAACCACGTCTTGAATGTCTCCCGCGCGAATGCGGGCATCTCGCGTTGCGGCGCGACGTCAATGAATTTCTTGACCAGGCCGCTCACGATGGGCGCGTGGTTCACGAGGTTGACCAGTCGCGGCGAAACCTGGGCCAACTGCGCGCATACGTGAATCAATCCAAATACGTATGCATGGAGCGGACGCAATCGGTGTTTGTAGTAATGGGAGAGGAACTCGGCCTTGTACGTCGCCATATCCACGTTCATCGGGCAATCGGCCTTGCATCCTTTGCAGGCGAGACATAGATCGAGCGCGTCCCTGACGCTTTCGTCGCGCCAGCCATTTTTCCGCAGCGCGTCACTGTTCAACATCTCCCACAACAGCCGGGCGCGTCCGCGGGTGGAATGTTTCTCTTCGCGTGTGACCATGTAGCTGGGGCACATGGTTCCGTTCTCGTGCCGGCGGCATTTGCCCACGCCAACGCAACGTTCCATCGCGTAGGAAAAACTTCCCTTGTCCTCGGGATACCTGAAATACGTCCGCCATTGTGGCGGATCGTACTTTTCGCCGTAACGCAGATTTTCGTCGCGCCGGTACGGCTGAACGATCTTGCCCGGATTCATTTTCCAGTCCGGGTCCCAGATTTCCTTGAATTCGCGGAAGGCCTGCACTAGTTCCTCGCCGAACAATTTCGGCAGCAACTCGCCGCGCGATTGGCCGTCGCCGTGCTCGCCCGAGAGTGAACCGCCGTAACGCCTGATCAGCTCCGCCGCTTCGTCCGTAAAGCGCAAATACTTCTGAATTCCCTCGTGCGTCTTGAGACCGAAATCGATCCGCGTGTGTACCAGGCCCTGGCCGAAATGGCCGTAGAGGGTGCAAAGGTACTCGTGTTTGTCCAGCAGGGCGCGGAAATCGCGCAGATATTGGCCAATGTCGTTAGGCGAAACGGCAGAATCTTCCCAGCCTTCCCACGTGTCCGGCTGGTTCGGCACACGCGCGCTGGCGCCAAGGCCGGAATCGCGAATCTCCCAAACCACTTTTGCGTGTTCGGGATCGTCAACCAATCGCATCGCCGGCGGGTTCGATTGCGATTTGAGCTCCGCCATAAGACCGCGCGCCGGCGCATCTGCTTCTTCCCTCGTATTCCCGCCAAATTCGATGAGCAGCCAGCCTTTGCCTTCCGGCAAAATTTTCAGGTCGCGCGGATGAATCCGCTTGAGCTTCATCGCATCGATCAACACGTCGTCGATACCTTCGAGCCCGACCGGTTTGTATTTGCGAATCAACGGAACATGATCGCCTGCGTGATAAATATCGGGATAACCCAGCACCAGCAGCGAGCGCGCCGCCGGATTGACGATCAGCTCCAACGTCGCTTCAAGAATGACGGCGCAGGTGCCTTCAGTTCCCACCAGCGCGCGCGCGACGTGAAATCCATTTTCGTGAAGCAAGTCATCGAGATTGTATCCCGAGACGCGCCGCGGAATTTTCGGGAACCGTTGCCTGACAAGGTCGCCGTATTTATCGCGCAGCTCGATAAGCTTTTTGTAAATCTCCGCACGTCTGCTGTAGCCGCTGGCATTGACCGCGGGGTTGTAGCCGGCGGCGTTGACGCCGGCCACGCTGAGCTGCGCAGATCCCAGAAGGCCGGGGTCATCGCCCCCGGCTACAACTCGCTCTGTGATCTGCGCTAGCGCTGCATCATCGGTTTTCCCAACGCGCATGATCGTTCCGTCATACAGCAGCTCGCGCAGATTATCCGAGCAGCGCGCCCCGCCGCCGTAGAACTCGGCCATGACCGAATGGACGCCGCATGAATTATTGCCGAGCATCCCACCGATGGCGCAATGACTGTGGGTGGCAGGGTCCGGCCCGAAGATCAGTCCATGCTCCTTTAATTTCTTCTGCAACTCGTCAAGCACCAGTCCCGGCTCGACGCGCGCGAGTTTTTTTTCCACGTCGATTTCGATGACGCGATTCATGTATTTGGTGAAATCGATGACTACCGCGACGTTGCAGCATTGGCCGGCAAGGCTCGTGCCGCCGCCGCGGCAGGTGATCGGCGCTCCAAATTTTCGGCAGGCGGCGACGGTGGCAATCACGTCCTCGCGGTCGCGCGGAACTACGACACCAATTGGAATCTGGCGATAATTCGAACTGTCGGTGGAATAAAGCGCGCGGTCACCATCGCTGAAGCGCACCTCGCCGCGGACGTGTTCCCGCAGCTCGGCTTCCAGCGCATTTACATTTACGTTCACTCGTGCATCCATTCCTCTGGCTTAAAGAGCACGGCCCTCTAGATTTTTTCTTTCGCCGCGAGATAGGCGCGATGGAGAAAATCCGACATCGCCACGCTGGCTAAAATTCCAGCGAAGAACCGCGCCGCGCGTGGCGCAAAAATAAATCCAAACGCAAGCGCCCTGGCACACCAGGGCGCCACGCAGTACGGGCATGAAATCAGCTGGCCGATTCCACGCTGAACACCGCGACCGCGCGGTTCCTCTTCCACTTCGCCCGCGCCGGCGCTACGGATGTAAGTGACAAACGGTGCGCGCAGAATACTCGTGATTCTGTCCTTGGCGACGATGCGGCTCAGCTTGTGAGCGGCCATTCCCAGCAGCGCCAGATCAAGCGGACGAAATTTTTTCGGCAGCCGGTTCTGCTCATCGGCGATGCCCGTGAGCGCGGCCACACTAGCAACATGAAACGCGAGCAACGCCGCGTAATCGGCCAGCAATTGCTCATCGCACTCTTCCTTTTCTCTCGTTTTGGCGCCGTACTTTTCGACGGAAAAATCGGACTCAGTCTGGCGAGGCGGCGATCGATCCACATAATTACATCGCAAACTTCTGTCCATTTGCGCGTGGAAGACAGGCAATCCGCGCCCTCGAGCGCGCAAGCTGGAGCCATGAGCTTGTGGGATCCCGCATCCGTGTGTGGGGATGCAGGATCCCAGGAGGCGATTGCGCATGCCAATGTGCCGGCCGACCGCCTCACTTGCTGGCGAGGAGGAGGCAACGCAGCAAAATCACTGTTTCGGCAGCGTTTCCCCGAGGGTGATCCCCTCGGGGATATTGCGGATATTGCGCAACTGATTTAGTGATACAAGAGGCTCACCATTTTACTGGTAAGCGCACCGCCACTTAGCAAGGCTGCTCCGCCAATACACAGGACAGAGACGAGTACTAGTGTTTGCGGAACAATTCCAACTAACGCCAGAATTCCCAGCGTGATGGCTGCGATTCCCACCAGGGCTTGGGCCCCCGCCGCACCTGCGGTCATTTGGCGCGCCATTGCATCGACAATTTGATTGCCAGGTTCAGCTCGGCTCGCACGATAAACAGCCGGGCTGCCAAACAACAGGGTTCCGCCAAAAACAATAACGCTCACTGCCAGCAATGCCACTGTCTCCACGCCTATCAAAGCAAGGATTCCAAGGGCAATACCAGCGAGCCCACCGATGATTTCGGCGCTCATCCCCGTTTCGATCTCGGCCTCGCCACCGCCTGCCTCCGCTGCCAATCGTCGGTATCGCGCCGCCACTGCAGCCCCCTCAAACAGGAATGCTGCTCCTGCGGCGATCACCGCGATCGACGCCAGAATCATTGGGAATAGTCCAGCTAATCCTATAATGGCAAGAATCACGGCTGCTCCGCCGGCGACAGCTTCGGCTCCGGCACCCGTCGCCACGGTTTTGGCGATCTCCTCGTGTGTTGCCATCGTTCTATCTGCGGTCTCAGTTATTGCCATATAATTTCGACCTCCTTTCCTGAATAATATATCAATCGTCGATATAATTTCGCAAGCGAATCTCGCTTTGGCCATCAGGCTGTAGGCGACTCGAGATATAGGGGAAAATACTATCCCTAAGCGCCCACCAGTTGAGGGCCCCCGTGAAACAGGGCCGTGTAAATATCGAGCCTCGATGTAACAAGGGGGGCACGTTATAGTTAACCGATGAGATCATCACTTCTCACCCGGCAGGACTATTACAGCATGGCTTGCTTGCGTTATGCGCTGCGAAAATTTCTGCGCTTCAGCAAAGATTTTGTGAGCGCAAACGCAAAGCTTACGCCGGAGCAATATGAAGCACTGCTCGTTCTGAAAGCGTTTTCCACAGACTACGAAGGCCTCACCGTGGGGCAACTGAGCGAGCGCGTCCAGGTCAAGCATCATACGGCGGTCAGTTTGACGGATAAATTGGCTGCGCGGAAGCTTTTGACCAAGCGGCGCGCACATTCCGACCGCCGCTACGTTTATGTGAAGCTGACGCCTGCGGGTACCAAACTTGTGGCATCGCTTGCGGCAGGCCACCGTCGGGAAATTCGAAAGCACGCTCCTGAAATAATGGAGGCGCTCGCCAAACTTAAAAAATAGTCGTTGCTCAGATCGCAAACTTCCGCGCGTCTGCGCGTTTCAGAGTGAGACCAAGACCGGGCTGCGTCAGATCAGGTTTTAACGCGCCTTCGACGGGTTCCATGACGCCATCGAAAATCATTCGCTCGATGCGGACGTGATCGTAAAAATATTCCGCATGCCGCACGACCGACGCGGCGCAACCGATGTGCACATGCAATGCAGGGGCGCAGTGCGCGGAGAGCGGAAGATGATGCTCATCACAAAGCGTGGCTGCTTGGAGAAAGCCAGTGAAACCGCAGCAGCGTGTCGCGTCGGCTTGCAGAACATCAACCGCTCCGGCATCGAGCATCCGACGGAAATAATTGATGTCATATCCGTATTCCCCTGCAGCGATGTCCATTCCAGCCGGCGCGCGATCCCGGATGAGGCGCAAACCTTCGAGATCGTCTGATGAAACCGGCTCTTCAAACCAGGCAACATTGAATTCTTCGAATGCGCGCGCCTGCGCGAGCGCCTGCTTGCGCGAATACGCCCCGTTGGCATCCACGAAAAGATCGACACCCTCGCCGATCACTTTTCGCGCGGCTGCGATCCGTTGCCTATCGCTCTTCGCGTCGCGGCCGATTTTCATTTTCACTCGCGGAATCCCCTGCTCCACCCAGCCGCGAAGCTGCTCCTGCAACTGGTCGTTCGAGTAATTCGTGAACCCGCCGCTGCCGTAAATCGGCAACGCATCGCGGACCTGTCCCAGCAGAGTCACCAGCGGCAAATCGAGCAAGCGCGCTTTCAAATCCCACAGTGCTGTGTCCACGGCAGAAATGGCCATCGCGCAAATACCCGCCCGGCCGAGATTGCGAGTCGAACGCAACATCGCCAGCCACGCGCTCTGCACGGACATCGCGTCGCAACCGATGACAACTTCCTTCAGTTTGTCCTCGATCAATTTCGCCGTTGCTGTGTCCGCGTAACTGTAACCGAGTCCCTGTTTGCCGCCGCCTGCGACCTCGACAATTACGATGGTAGTGCTGTCCCATTCGTAAGTTCCATCTGCCTCCGGTGTTTCAGTGGGAATCGTGTACGCTGAGACCCGCAAACTGTCGATCGTGACTGAATCAACGCGCGTCTTCATTCGGCGGTCCGGCGCGCCCGGCGGTCGCGCTCTACCATTTTCGAGCGCATCGCGCGATCACTTCTTGTGCGGCAGAACGCCTTGCACCGCTTCCTTGAAAGTTTGTTTGATCATGTGGCCAAGGCGCGGCTCGCCCTCGATCATCGATTCGATGAACTTTTTAGCTTGCTCGAAGGTGATGTGCGGCGGCAGCGTCGGGACTTCCGGATCGGTCACCGCTTCGAGAATGACCGGGCGCGACGCGTTTAACGCCTTTTCCCACGCGGGCGCGATTTGCTCCGGCTTATCAATGCGAATGCCGGTAAGGCCGAGCATTTCTGCATAATGCGCGAACTCAAACTGCGGCACGTTTTGCGAGCATTCGTATTTCGGATCGCCGGCCAGCACGCGCTGTTCCCAGGTCACCTGATTCAAATCGCGATTGGCCAGAACCAGGATGATCAAACGCGGGTCGCTCCATTCTTTCCAGTAATGCGAAATGGTGACGATCTCATTGATGCCGTTCATCAGCATCGCGCCGTCACCGACCGTGGCGATCACCACGCGGTCCGGGAAGGCAAACTTCGCGGCGATGGCGTACGGCACGCCCGGTCCCATCGTGGCCAGATTTCCCGAGAGCGATGCCATCATGCCGCGGCGCACCTTCAGATCGCGCGCAAACCAGTTCGCGGCCGAGCCGGAGTCGGCCACGATGATGCAATTGTCCGGCAATCGCGGCGAGAGTTCCCAAAAGACGCGCTGCGGATTGATCGGCTTGGCTTCGTTCATCGCGCGCGCCTCCAAAACTTTCCACCATTCCGCCACGCCGTCTTCGATCTTCTTGCGCCATTGCCGATCCTCTTTGCGAGTAAGCAGCGGTTTGAGGGCGCGCAATGTTTCCGCGCTGTCGCCGACCAGATTCACTTCCGTCGGATAGCGAATGCTCAGCATTTTGGAATCGATGTCGATCTGCACGCCGCGGGCCTGACCTTCCTTGGGCAAAAATTCCGAATACGGAAAACTCGAACCGACAATGAGCAGCGTGTCGCACTCGGTCATCAGGTCCCAGCTCGGCTTCGAGCCGAGCAGACCAATCGGGCCGACGCAGAACGGGAGATCGTCCGGTATGACGGCTTTGCCTAACAGTGCTTTGGCCACACCAGCGCCCAGAATGTCGGCGATTTCAATCACTTCATCGGTTGCACCCAGCGCGCCTGCGCCCACGAGCATCGCCACTTTTTGGCCGGCGTTGAGAACCTCGGCCGCGCGCCGGAGATCGGTGTCTTTGGGTATCACTCGCGGCGAAGAGTAGCCGACCCCGGAATGTACGGTGCCATGTTTGCGCGGCGGCGTTTCCACTGCCGCCATTTCCTGCACATCGTTTGGCATGATGATGCAAGTGACGGTGCGCTCGGCTTTGGCAATCCGAATCGCTCGGTCGATCAAATGCCGGACTGCTGCGGGCGTGGAGGCCATGTGCACGTACTCGTGCGCGACGTCCTTGAACAGTGTGATGAGATCGACTTCCTGTTGATAATCGCCGCCCATTGCCGCGCGAGCCTGCTGGCCGACAATCGCTACCACCGGTGCGTGGTCCATTTTCGCGTCATAAAGTCCGTTGAGCAGATGAATCGCGCCGGGCCCAGACGTGGCCAGACAAATTCCGACTTCCCCGGTGAACTTCGCATGCGCACACGCCATGAACGCCGCCATCTCTTCATGTCGCACCTGGATGTACTCAACGGCGCCGTTGGCCCGGTCGAGCGCACCCATGATCCCATTGATCCCGTCGCCCGGATAACCGTAAATGCGTTTTAATCCCCATTCGCCAATTCGCTTGATCAAAAAATCGCTAACAGTTTCAGTCATCATAATGTCTCCAAATCTTGCATGAACCCCATTGTGTGAATCGCATCTCGACCCTCAATCGCATGGGAAAGCTATCGTCGTAAGCAGCGCGTTCTCCGCCTGGCGCGAATCAAGCCGCGTATGTTCCACAACGATCGGCACGTCGGATCCGATTAAGCTTGAGTACGGTGTGTCCTGGGGAATTTTCTCCCGATCCTCGAAATTGTTAAAGCGCAGGTGCTTGGTGCGGATGTGAAAATGGATTGCACGATCTCGTTGGCGCTGATTCCAGAAGGGATCAGGCAACACTCAGAAAATCTTTAGCGCCTTAGCGCTGATTATTTTTCGTGATGCTAAAAATACCAGAGCGCCGACCAATCCCCAGGAAACCTGGTTGAGGTAACCGAGCGAAGCGGTGAAAGCCGCGATCGCCGGCGGCACATGCGCGAGGTTGCCGAGCAGCTCTTGAAAAAGGGTTTCGCGCACGCCGGCGCCACCAAGCGAAATCGGCACTGAGGTGATTGTGTTTACCAGCGGCATGATGGACAAAATGTCAGCGAGGCTAGCGGTTTTTCCCGCTGGCGACCGCAGTGCCTGGCCTGCGCAATAAAAGCTTGTGTAGTACGCCACATGCGAAACTACCGTGACGAGGAAGGCGAACGCCATTGCCCAAAGATGCTTGCGATAACGGAGCAGCGCTTCGCCAAGGTGGATGATCACCTTACGAAGCGGAATCCCTTTCGGCAGCCGGTGCAGCAATCCGGAGTTCACCAGCCAGAAAAGGAAAACAACAAACATAACGCCGGCGCTTAACAGAACAAACGTGAGATACTCGATGTGGAGAGGCGCGCCCCCCTGACGCGTTAGCCAGTTAAAACGCAGAAAGAAACTCATTCCGGCGAGAAACAAAATTGCCAGCAAACCAAGCAAACGATCCATTGCGATCGAAAGCGTGGCGCGGATCTTTTTCCGCGGCGTCTGTTTGAACATGAAGTAAATCCGCATGGCATCGCCTCCGACGCCACCCGGCAGGAATTGATTAAAAAACAGACCGATCATCACCATCGCGCCGACCCGAAACCAGCCCAGCCGTATGCCTTGAATGCGCAGAAGAATCTGCCAGCGCACAGTGGCCATCACTTCTACCACGCTGTAACAAATCCATCCCAGCAGCACCCAGCTGAGTTTGGTATGCCGCAGTGCCTCGGCGATTTCTGCTCGCCTTTGTGGATCGTGAAAGACATACCAAAGGCCAGCTGCGGTTACCAGGAATTGAAACAAAATGATGCCGGCGCGTTTCATGGCAGGGTTTCGCCTTGTGTCATGCGGAGCGAAGCGAAACATCTCTGACTCTTTCCGACAGTCTCATGGGAAACTGATGAGAGATTCTTCGCTTCGCGCAGAATGACAACAACGCATTTGTGAACATGCCGATTGAATACGATGCCGTCGTAGTGGGCTCGGGGCCTAATGGTCTGGCGGCCGCGATCACGCTCGCGCGCGCGGGATGCTCGGTGCTGGTTTGCGAAGCCAACGCGACCATCGGCGGCGGCGCGCGTTCGGCAGAACTAACGCTGCCAGGCTTTTTGCATGATGTCTGTTCGGCAGTTCATCCGCTCGCGGCGGGTTCGCCGTTTTTCAGAAGGCTCCCCCTGGAAAAGTTTGGGCTCACATGGATTGAACCTGAAATTCCACTGGCGCATCCGCTCGATGACGGTTCCGCGGCGTGCCTCTACCGAGATGTCGATCTTACGGCGGCGCAATTGAGCGCGGATTCGAGTGCATATCGGCGCCTGATGAAACCGCTGGCACGCAATTGGGAAAAACTGGCTAACGAGTTCCTCCAGCCGATGCTGCATTTGCCGCGGCATCCGTGGACACTGGCGCGTTTCGGAATTCCAGCGCTTTGCCCGGCAACTTTGCTGGCGAAGTTTTTGTTTCGGCGCGAACCAGCTCGCGCGCTTTTCGCCGGGATTGCTGCGCATTCGTTTCTCCCATTGGAATCGATCGCTTCGTCCGCATTTGGCTTGGTTTTGGGAATGGCTGGACACGCCGTCGGCTGGCCGATTCCCCGCGGCGGCTCGCAGCAGATTGCAAACGCGCTCGCTGGTTACCTGCGTGAACTCGGCGGCGACATCGAGGTCAACCGCCGTGTTGAAAATCTGAACGACCTGCCGAAATCGCACGCCATTCTTCTCGATGTTTCCGTTTGGGAATTTTTACGCATCGCCAGCGGTCAAATGCCGTCCGCGTATCGGCGCCGACTGGAATCGTTTCGACATGGGCCTGGGATTTTCAAGATTGATTATGCGCTAAGCGAACCGATTCCATGGAAAGCCGAAGCCTGCCGTCACGCCGGTACAATTCATCTCGGCGGAACAATAGATGAAATTGCCGTTGCAGAACGCGATGTTGCGCGCGGAAAAATTCCCGAGCGTCCCTTTACGTTGGTTGCGCAGCAGAGTGTTTTCGACAAAACGCGCGCCCCGCGGGGGCAACACACGCTGTGGGCGTACTGTCACGTCCCGTTCGATTGCAGGATCGACATGTCGGACCGCATGGAGTCTCAAATCGAGCGATTCGCTCCGGGTTTTCGCGACTGCATCCTGGCCCGCCACAAAATGAGCGGCGCCGATCTCGAGAGATCGAACCCGAATTTAACCGGAGGCGATATTAACGGCGGCACGGCAAACCTGATGCAGCTAATTGCCCGACCGATTTTCAGTCCCACGCCTTACCGCACACCGATCAAGGGAGTTTATCTGTGTTCGTCTTCTACCCCGCCCGGTGGCGGAGTTCACGGAATGTGCGGCTATCATGCCGCTGGCGCTGCGCTTCGCGAAATTTTCGCGAAGCACTGACAAGTCTGTGGCCGTGCAGGGCCGCAAGAAAACAAAGTCGGAACCGCGGGAGACCGCACAATTTAAGGAGGTCTTATGGCGGACGCTGAAATTTTGGTTGTTGCTGCGCCGTACACTGCGCCGGTTACTGGCGATAAGGCGCTCGTGGGTTTTCAAGGACCAGTGCGGCTCAACGTCACAGTATTGAGCGAAAATTTAAAGAAATTTGTCGATTCGGTGAACACATTGATGGCTAGCCTTCCAAAAGTTGGAGAACCGTTCCGACTTGAGGAGATTGAGCTTTCAGTCGAAGTAAATGCGGAAGGGAATTTTCAGTTAATTGGCGGAGCAAAAGCCGGTGTAACTGGAGGGCTGACCCTTAAACTAAGGCGAGCGGTGTAGTCACGGCACATGCAGGACTTTTCGAGAAAGCGGGCAATTCTCATTGGGGTTGATGAATATGAGCATGTAAAAAAATTGCGTTTCTGTGGAAATGATGCTCGAAACCTTGCAAAGGCGTTTCGCGAGTCGCTCGAATTCGAGCCAGAAGATATCCTTGAATTCACGCTTGGCTCCGTGCACAAACCCAACCGCGCTGCCATTCTTCACGAATTCGGCGCCTTTCTTAAACAACAGATCGCAGAGGACGAATTGTTGGTTCTTTATTTCTCAGGACACGGGATGATGGATCAAGATGATAAGCGGGACTACTTGCTGCCCATGGACGCTTCGCCGAACGATTTGGCGGCAACTGGGATAGCAGTGGAACACTTTGTAAAGAAATTGACCGGGACGGGCTGCAAAAATATTGCCATTTTTATTGATGCTTGCCGTCAGGAAATTCGAGAAGACGAGAAGGCGATCGTGGGCGTTGGGGAATCTAGCCGAGAGGCCGTTGAGCGCGAAGGATTGGTCTCCTTCTTTTCGTGTGATCCCAAAGAACTCTCGTTCGAAATCGAGGCCCTTGGACACGGCTCGTTTACGTATTGCCTGCTTCAGGCGATCGAGAAGGGGGAGTGTCCGACGGTCGAGCTAATGGATAAGTACTTACGAACGGCCGTACCGCTGCTTAACAAAGAGCATGGCAAAACCCCGCAGCAACCCTTTACGGTCATCAAGCCTTTGGAAAAATCTGCGCTCCCGCTTTTTTATAGCCATGTCAAACGGGAAGCGGCCCTGCAAAAGCGCGACGATTTGTTGAATGAGCTAGGGCGTTTGTTTATAGAAGGAATTCTCAATGAAAAAATGTTTGACGAACTCGTTAACCTAGTCAATCGCACGACCTTGGGTTTAGCCACTCTACCTCCTGACGAGGCGTCAAGAGTGAAGTATATGGAGGCACTTATTCATAAAAGGCTCTCGCCTGTTTCCTTCGAGGTAGCGTGGAATGCGTTGGAACGTCTTCAGGTTAAACCGTCATCTCCCGCGAAGCTGTTGTAAGCATGACGTTATCTCCGTCGTCCCCGACTTTTACTGCACCGGCTCAAGTCCAGCGGCACAGCACCCTAGACAGGCTTTGGAAATGGATTCCAGAGAAAATCGTCCAATCTGTTCCAATTTTAACGAGATTGAGGGGAGAATCCGCCCGCAGACACGCCGATGCGGCGTCGCATGCTGTTGATGCGGAGACAATCGATGTCGCCATAGCGGAATACACAACTGCATTGGAGTTGGAGCCGTGGAACCCAAAATATCTTTATGGTTTGGGACGGATCTATTACCAACAAAACGATTTGAATATGGCTGAAGTGTTTTTCCGGCGTGCTTTGGCTGCCGATTTCTACAATGCGGATGCAGTCAAAGGGCTGGGCTACACACTACATCGGCAGAACAAAACAGATGAGGCAATTTATCTGTATCTCAGATATCTCGAGAGGCAGCCAAAGGACTTGGATGTGCACTTGAACTTGATCGCGGCACTGGAGGCCGGTGGAAAATACGAGGAGGCGATTCGAGCAGGCGAGCGAGCTGTCGAGGAATTTCCCTCGGATGCCCAGCTGCTGTTTATGTTGGCGCGAAATAATTACTTGGCAGGCAAGATCGACGTAGCTATACCACAGCTAGAGCAGGCCCGTGACCTGAATCCTGAAAATTCGGATATTTATCGCGTTTTGGGAGTTGCCTTGAGGACGCGGGGCGACTTCGATTTGGCATTGAAGAATTTTCAGGAAGCCATAAAGCACAATCCTTCAGATGCTGACGCATATTTGGCGGCAGCGGATGCCTACCAGCGGCTTGGCCGCGACGAGGAATATTTGCAAGCAGCTCAAACAGCGCGACAACTTTTCGAAGCGGCTAAAAACGACATGGGGGTGAAGTATGCCTGCTGGGATGAAGGTGGGCCCATTACAAATTGCGGCACTGGGCCGATTCAGTGAAAGCCAGCGAGTGCGCACTCAAAATTGACAGTTCGCTTGCTTCAGTGCGCTTCAATCTTGCATTAGCATTACTTCGTCTCGGCGAAGTGGAGCGCGCGAGACGTGAATATGAAAGCGCGATGGAGCTGAACGACTTAGGATCATTAAAGAGCGCTGGAATTGATGATCTTACGGCTGCGGTAAACGAAGAACCGCAGTTAGCAGGTGCGCAGGAGATCATTAAGCAGCTCGAGAGGAAGTATCAAGAGTTAGCTTCTCAAAGGGGAGAAACGTTGGCCGCAACACAGCGGTGAATCGAACTAGCACTTCCGTTAACGCCATGAATGCGGCCAGACGCCGCGCAAACCGTTCAATAAGTGCGCTCGGAATGACAAACGCACTCTAAAATATTCTTTGCGAGCTACGATTTTCCCTCTATATTCGCGGCTCACCGCATCAGGAGCGTGGAGGGAATTTGTTGCGCGGCCCTGAAGCGGGTTTTTTTGTCGCCCGGAATCGGACGTTCTTTGGCGACGGTTTGTATTTGAAATGCCCACGATTAATCAACTGATTCGAAAAGGACGCCGCAAGGTGTCGGTGAAATCAAAGTCGCCGGCGCTGGTCGGTTGCCCGCAGCGGCGCGGTGTGTGCGTGCAAGTGATGACGCGCACGCCGAAGAAGCCGAACTCCGCCTTGCGCAAAGTGGCCAAAGTGCGCTTGACGAACGGCCAGGAAGTGATTGCCTACATCCCGGGCGAGGGGCATAATTTACAGGAGCACTCCATCGTGCTCGTCCGTGGCGGACGCGTGAAGGATTTACCCGGCGTGCGTTACCACATTGTGCGCGGAACGCTCGACGCACTGGGTGTGGACGGACGCCGTCGCGGTCGCTCCAAATATGGGGCGAAGCGTCCCAAAGGCGGCGCGAGCGGCGGAGGTGCGGCAAGACCCGCGCCAGCAGCCAAGGTAGAGACGAAATAGATTTTGAAACGAAAGACCGATAATGTCGCGACGGAAGAGAGTTTACAAAAAAGAAGAGCGCGTCGATTCCCGCTATGGAAGCCCGGCGGTGGCGCGCCTTATTACCACAGTGATGAACCGCGGCAAGAAATCGCTCGCGGAGCGAATCGTGTACGCCGCGATCGAGAAATCGCGCCTGGGATCTGATTCGGTCGATCCGCTGGAAGTCGTAAACAAGGCGATTGAAAATGTTCGTCCGCGGCTGGAAGTAAAATCGCGCCGAGTCGGTGGGGCAACGTATCAGGTGCCGATGGAAGTGGCGCCCGCGCGGCAAATTTCTCTCGCTACGCGCTGGATTGTCCAATACGCGGACAATCGCAAGGGGGTGCCGATGGCCGACGCGCTGGCTCAGGAAATCAAGGACGCCGCGGCCGGCCAGGGAAACGCCATCAAGAAACGCGAAGACACACACAAAATGGCGCAGGCGAACCGCGCGTTTGCGCACTTTAGATGGTGACAATTATGGCGACGGCGATGATGGAACAGAAGAAGACCCCGGTGAAAAGTCCCAATTCGCCGAATCGCAAGTTTCCCCTGGAGCGGACGCGGAACATCGGGATCGCGGCGCACATCGACGCCGGCAAAACGACCATCACTGAGCGCGTCCTGTTTTACACCGGCATGATCCACAAGATGGGCGAGGTCCACGAGGGCACCACCGTGACGGACTGGATGGAGCAGGAGCGGGAGCGGGGAATCACGATCACGTCAGCGTGCACCACCTGCACGTGGGAACAGCGAAAAGAACCGGGCGTTTACAAAATTTTCGACGGTGTCAAGGAACGAATCAACATCATCGACACACCCGGCCACGTCGATTTCACCGCCGAGGTAGAGCGTTCGTTGCGCGTGCTCGACGGGGCAATCGCAGTTTTTGACGGTGTAGCCGGGGTGCAGCCGCAATCTGAAACCGTCTGGCGTCAAGCCACCAAATACAATGTGCCGCGCCTGGCGTTCATCAACAAAATGGACCGCGTCGGTGCCGACTTCGAGATGTCGGTGGACAGCATCCACAAGAAACTCGGCGCGAACGCGTGGCCGATTTTGTTGCCGCTAGGCAGCGAACATCAGCTGCGCGGCCAGCTCGACGTAATTAATAAGAAGGCGATCATTTATTCCGAGGATGATCAACTTGGATCGACGTATGAAGTCACTGATGTGCCAAAGGAGTATGTCAATCTTGTTGATAAAGCTTACAACGATCTGGTCGAACATGTTTCCAACATAGATGACGACGTTGCCGAGGCCGTCATCCATGAAAAGCCGGTCACTGCGGAACTGTTAAAGGCTGGAATTCGGCGGCAAACAATCGCGAACAAATTCGTGCCGGTCATCGGCGGGTCGGCGTTGAAGAATATCGGCATTCAGTATTTGATCGATGCGGTTGTCGATTATCTGCCGAGCCCGCTCGACATTCCGCCGGCCAAAGGCCAAGACCCAGATACCGGTGAGCCGGTTGAAGTGCCGACGGATGACAACGGCAACTTTTGTTCACTGGCCTTCAAACTTTGGAGTGACCCGTTCGTCGGGAAGCTGGTTTTCTTCCGAGTTTATTCCGGCATGCTGAGTAAGGGCGACACGGTTTACAACCCGCGCACTAACAAGCGCGAACGCATTTCGCGCTTGATCCAGATTCAAGCAGATAAACGCGAAGACATTGAGACCTGCTACTCCGGCGATATCGCAGCCATTGTGGGTATTAAAAATATCACTACCGGCGACACGCTCTGCGATGAAGACCATCCAATCCTTCTCGAGCCGCCGTCTTTCCCTGACCCAGTGATTTCAATGGCTATTGAGCCGAAGACAAAACTGGATCAGGAAAAAATGGCGACTGCGTTGCAGCGCCTCTCAGAAGAAGACCCCACTTTCTGGGTTTATACGCACGAAGACACCGGCCAAACCATCATTGCTGGGATGGGTGAGTTGCACCTGGAAATCATCCGCGACCGGATGTTTCGCGAGTTCAAAGTGGACGCCAACGCGGGCAAACCGCAGATTGCGTACCGCGAAACGATCACCACGAACGCGCACGGCGTCGGCAAGTTGATTAAGCAATCAGGCGGCCGCGGCCAATATGGACACGTGGAGGTGGATGTGCGGCCAGCCGAGCGCGGCAAAGGCCTAGTCGTCGAGAACAAAATCGTCGGCGGCATCATTCCGCGCGAATACATTCCTGCGGTCAAAAAAGGTATCCAAGAAGCGGTGCTCAACGGCGTGCTGGGCGGTTATCCCGTTGTCGATGTTGAGGTCGATATCGTTTACGGTTCGTTCCACGAAGTTGATTCCAGCGAACTCGCATTCAAAATGGCGGCGATCTTCGCGATGAAAGATGGATTCAAACAGGGCAAACCGATTCTGCTGGAGCCAATCATGAAGGTTGAAAACATCACGCCGGATGAGTTTCAGGGGGATATCTGCGGCGATCTAAGCCGCCGCCGTGGCAGCATCCACAATATCGAGACACGCGGCAATCTCGCCATTATTCATGCCGAGGTTCCGCTTGCCGAGTTGTTCGGTTACGCGACTGCCATCCGTTCGCTTTCCAAAGGCCGCTCCAGTTATTCGATGGAACCATCGCATTTCCAGCCGGTGCCGGCCAACCTTGTCCCGGCCATCCTGGATCAGAAAGAGGCGAAATGAGCAATGGCCAGCGCATTCGGATTCGCCTGAAGGCATTCGATCACCGTATGCTCGATCAATCTGCCGTGGAGATCGTGGACACTGCAAAACGCACCGGGGCGCGCGTGGCCGGGCCCATTCCGCTGCCGACATTGGTCGAGAAGTTCACGGTGAATCGTTCCCCGCACGTCGATAAAAAGTCGATGGAACAATTTGAAATCCGCACCCACAAACGGCTGCTGGACATCATCGAGCCGACTGCCAAAACGGTGGATGAATTAAAGAAACTGAACCTGCCTGCGGGCGTTGACATTACGATTAAGATTTAAGCGGAGGCCTTTCTGAAACATTTGAAATTGCACGGTCATGAGCATCGGACTTCTTGGACAAAAAATCGGTATGACCAGCGTTTACGACGCAAAGGGGCGGCTCTGTCCTGTGACCGTGATCGCCGCGGGCGATAACGTTTTGCTGCGTCGCTTGACCCAAGAGAACGACGGCTATTCGGCTGTGCAGGTCGGGTTTGGCGTGCAGAAGGAATCCCGTGTGACCAAAGCGTTGCTTGGCGAATTCAAGAAGGCTGGCGTGCAGCCACAGAGATTAGTCCGCGAGTTTCGGCTAACGAATGATCTTCTCGAAGGCGAGATCAACTTGAGCGTTACGCAATTTCAAGCAGGCGAATATGTCGATGTGATTGGCCGGTCGAAAGGAAAAGGATTTCAGGGCGTGATGAAGAGGCATAACTTTCATGGACAAGGCGCGGCGCACGGCTCGAAAACGCATCGACGCATCGGAGCAGTCGGCAATCGTTCCACGCCGGGGCGCATTTGGAAGAACATGGGAATGCCAGGACACATGGGTGATCGGCGTGTGACGGTGCAAAATCTTCAGGTGATGCAGGTGCGCGAAGCCGAGAAAATTATTTTAATAAGCGGCGCTGTGCCGGGAGCGAACGGCAGTTATGTGATCGTGCGGCCGGCCATTAAACATCCCGAACGCGTAGTGGCACTGCATGCTGAGCACCGACAGCACGAGGAAGAAGAGAAGGCGAAGAAGCCGAAAACGTTAGTTGAGATGGCGCAGAGAAAATGAGCGCAAAGGTTTTGACTAAAGCCGCAGCGAAAGAAGCGAAGATCGACCTCATCGAAGATGGTCGCGGCACGCAAGCCGTGCACGAGGCAGTTGTGGCGATGCGCGCGGCGAGGCGTTCCGGCTCGGCCAACACAAAGACCAAGGCGGAAGTGGATCTGTCAGGCGCAAAACCGTGGCGGCAAAAGGGAACCGGTCGCGCCCGCGCCGGTTACAAATCGTCGCCGATCTGGCGCGGTGGCGGGGTCGTTTTTGGACCGAAGCCGCGCGATTACTGGAAGAAAGTTCCGAAGTCAGTCCGGCGACTCGCTTTTCGAAAAGCGCTGAGCGAACGCATAAATGCCGGAGATGTTTTGACCATCGATAAATTCGTCGTGCCGGAATTGAAGACGAAAGCATTTGTCGATCTTCTTAGGAAACAGACGGATGCCGAGAAAGTGTTGATTGTTTCCGATTCATTCGACGAAAGGACCTTCAAGTCCGCCCGAAACGTGAAACCGGTAGCACTGGCGACAGCTTCCGATGTGAACACCGAGCAGTTGCTCCGCTTCCAGAAAATCTTGATCACGCAGAAAGGACTCGAACAACTGGCTGGGAGGCTGCAGCCGCCTACGCAGGAGGCTACGACGTAATAAAATGAGCGAGCCACATGAGATCATTCAAACCGCGTCGTTGACCGAGAAATCAACGTTGATGAGCGAGAAGCAGAACAAGTACGTCTTCCGTGTTAGCCCGAAGGCGAACAAGATTCAGATCAAGAACGCAATCGAACGGCTCTTCCAGAAGACGGTGATCGACGTGAACACTTGTAATTACGCCGGCAAGGAGAAACGCGTGCGGGGACCGCTAGGCCGGCGTCCGCGGTGGAAGAAAGCCATCGTGACCTTGAAGGAAGGCGAGAAGATCGATCTGATATGAGATGGAATGACGAAGCTCGAATGGCGAATGACGAAGGAATGACGAAGCCCGAAGCGTTTGGTCATTCGTCATTATAATCATGGCACTAAAAGAATTTCGCCCACTCACGCCGACGCTGCGCTTCAAGTCGCTGCCTGGTTTCGACGAAATCACGAAGTCGCGTCCTGAACGCAGGCTCATTGAGCCGAAGAAAAGAACCGGCGGCCGCAACAATTACGGCCGACTGACGTCGCGCCACATCGGCGGCGGTCACAAACAAAAATATCGCAAAGTGGATTTTAGACGCAGCAAACGCGGCGCCCCGGCAGAGGTGATCGGCATCGAGTATGATCCGAACCGTTCCGCCCGCATTGCTCTCATCAAATACACCGATGGCGAACTGAGCTACATCCTCGCGCCGAGTGGACTTCAAGTCGGCGCGACGGTTGTTGCTGGAGACGATGTTGCGCCAGAGCTGGGAAATGCGCTTCCGCTTCGCGCGATCCCACTCGGCGCCAACATTCACAACATTGAATTGACTCCAGGTCGCGGCGGACAGGTCGCGCGCAGCGCCGGGCAACAGGCGACGCTTACTGCTCTCGAAGCTGGCTATGCACTGGTGAAAATGCCCTCAGGCGAAATTCGCCGGATCCACGAAAACTGTTTCGCGACGATTGGCCAGGTGGGAAACGTCGATCACATGAACGTCTCCAGCGGCAAAGCGGGACGCACTCGCTGGCAAGGGCGCCGGCCGCATGTGCGCGGCATGGTTATGAACCCGATCGATCACCCGATGGGCGGCGGCCAGGGCAAATCAAAAGGCGGCGGCGGCCGTCATCATCCAGTCAGTCCCTGGGGACAGTTGGCGAAAGGCTACAAAACGCGCGTGAAACATAAACCGAGCGACCGATTTATTTTGGAACGGAGACGAGCGAAGAAGAAAATGTGAGTGTTGTAGCCGCGAGGCCCCGCGGGCCGCGCACACGCCTCACAGAGGCGCGGCTACAACTGATCACTTGAAATTTATGGCTAGATCGTTAAAGAAAGGACCCTTCGTTGAGTCGCATCTTCTGGACAAGATCGACAAGATTAACGCTTCGGGCGTAAAGAAACCGATCAAAACATGGTCGCGACGCTCGATGGTGACGCCGGACTTTGTAGGCCACACGTTCCTGGTGCATAACGGGAAAACGTTTCACTCCGTTTTCGTCACCGAGAACATGGTCGGTCACAAGCTCGGTGAATTTTCGCCTACACGCGTGTTCAGGAAACACGGTTCGCATACGGCGAAGGTCACTAAGTAAATGGTTTCAGATTGAAAATTTCGAATTCCAAATTTGCGGCGTCCGGTTGGCGACAATCCGCGATTTGCAGTTTGAAGTTGGCAACTGGGTTGTGTTGCGTGCTTGCTTCGGTAGCGCGCGCACAAACGGATAGTTCTTTGTCAGAATCCAAAATTGAAATCGCGCCACATGCGGCGACGCCTGAGTCGTTGGTGGAGCAAAGCGAACAATTGCGCAGGCAATTAGCCATTGCCCAGGAAACGGTGAAGGCGTTAACGAGTAGCCTCGCCGAATCCAATGCGGAAGCGGAAGAGTTGCGCCGCAAGTATTCCGACCTGGAATTGCGAATGGAAGCGCTGGGCCTGGCGTCGGCAAGCAAGGATCGCGCGAAGCTGGAGCAGCGTTTGCTGTCCGCGGTGAGCGATCTTCAGCTCGCGCAGAAAGAGCGCGACGAATATCGCGACCAGATGCTGCGCCTGAATGAAGCCGTGTTGTGTTATTTGAAAACGTCGCAGGGCGGCGATGCCAAAGCGCGAATGGACGTGGAGGCGCAACTTCGCAGCATCAATACGCTGGTCACAAAATCTGGCACCGGGCCCGAGCCCGAGCCGGCCTTGATGGATGGCAGCGTGATCAGCGTCAAGGAGGAGTGGTCGTTTCTGGTGGGCAACCTTGGTGAAAAACAAGGAGTCAAGATCGGGATGCCGATGCGAGTGATGCGCGGCGATCGAAGAATCGCGACGCTGCGGGTGGTGGATGTGCGGCAAAAGATTTGCGGCGCGGTCGTTCAAGAGATGGATTCGAAAAAGGAGAAGATAAAAGTGGGCGATCGCCTCCAGGTGGATGCTCAAGCGGATGTGAGTTTGAAATGATGAGAAGCTAAAAAGTTGAAGGGTTGAAGCGTTAAAGCGGCTCGGACTAGGACCGCTTTAACGGTTCAACGCTTTAACGCTTCACCGAAGACGAAAGTCATGGAAGTCAGATCGATATATAAATACGCACGGATTTCGCCGTTCAAGGCGCGCGAAGTCACACGTGAGATCCAGGGTCTGCCGGTTTCGGCGGCACTCGATCTGCTCGCGTTCACCCCGAAGAAAGCGGCGTTCCTGATCAACAAGACGCTGAAGAGCGCAATCGCTAATGCGGAAAATAATGCCAATCTGAAACCTGACGGCCTGGTAGTGAAAGAAGCGACTGTTGGTGAAGGCCCGACGCTAAAGCGGATCATGGCGCGCGCTCGCGGCAGTGCCAGCCAGATCTTGAAACGCACCAGTCACATTCGCATCGTGCTCTCGGACGAGATTCCGATCGAAACGCGAGAAACGCGAAAAGCAAAACAGGAACAGGAAAAGAAAGCGGCAAAGAAGACAGCTCCACGCGAGGCGAGCGCCGAAGAGAAACCGCGCGCAAAAAAGAAAACAGCGAAAGAAAAATGAAAGGAATTGGAGTAATGGAGTAATGGTGCTTTTGTCGTACATTACTCCACTACTCCATTACTCCATCACTCCACGTTGTCGTTATGGGACAAAAAGTTAATCCAATTGGTTTTCGCCTGGGCGTGAATCGTGATTGGCGCTCGCGCTGGTACGCGTCGCCGCAGGAGTTTCCGTCATTTTTGCACAATGACCTGACGATTCGCGCATATGTGAAGAAGAAGCTGCAATTTGCTGCAGTGTCGAAAATCGTGATCGAGCGGGCGTGGAATTCCATTCGGGTGACCATTCACACCGCGCGTCCCGGGATTGTGATTGGGCGCAAGGGCGCAGAGATCGAAAGAATGACCGAAGAAATTTCCAAGATGGCCGACGGAAAACAGGTGAAGATCGACATCCAGGAAATCAAGACGCCGGAACTCGATGCGCAGTTGGTCTCGGAAAATGTTGCGCTGCAGATCGAACGCCGCATTGCGTATCGGCGCGCAATGAAGAAAGCGGTGCAGACTGCAATGGATTTTGGGGCGGAGGGAATCAAGCTCCGTTGCTCCGGGCGATTGAACGGCGCGGAGATTTCCCGCTCCGAATGGTATCGCGAGGGAAAAATTCCGCTGCACACCTTGCGCACCCCCATCGATTACGGATTTGCCGAAGCCAACACCGTTTACGGCAAGATCGGGGTGAAATGTTGGATTTGTAAGAAGGAAGAGGCGCCGGCCGCGCAGCCGGCTGCATCACTGCCACCACCACCACCTCCACCGGCGCCCGAGGCGGCTGGAGTTTAGGAGGAAAGTTTATGCCATTGATGCCTAAACGCGTGAAGTATCGAAAGTCCCAGCGGGGAAGCCGCAAGGGAACGGCTTCGCGGAATCTCAAAATCGACTTTGGCGAGTTCGGTTTGCAGACACTCGAACGTGCCTGGATTACCAATACGCAACTGGAAGCTGCGCGCGTCGCGCTCACTCGCAACATGAAGCGCAAAGGCAAACTGTGGATCCGCATTTTCCCCGATAAGTCGGTAACCGCCCGCCCACCCGAAACGCGGATGGGCAAAGGCAAAGGCCAGCCGGAGTACTGGGTGGCCACGGTGCGGCCTGGCAATATTTTGTTTGAACTCGACGGCGTGCCGGAATCGGTCGCGCGCGAGTCTTTGCGTCTCGCAGCGGACAAGTTGCCGGTGCGCACGAAGTTTCTTACCCGGCACCATGTCAGGGCCGCCTGAGAACGATGAAAATGAAAGAAATCACTGAGCTGAGCGCTGACGAATTGCTGACCAAGAGACGCGACTTGCGCCAGGAAATTCTGCATTTGCGTTTGCAACAGCAGAGTGGCCAACTGGAGCAGCCGAGCAGGCTGCGCTTGCTGCGGCGTGATGTTGCCAGGCTGGAAACGCTGCTGTCGCAGCGGGCGAAACAGACCGCCAGGAAGTAAGATTATGGCTGAGCAAGATCAACCATTCCCATCACAAGCTTCGCTGCAGCCCGGGCCAGCGTCTCGTGGTTCACGCAAGACGCGCACCGGCGAAGTGGTTTCCAGCAGCATGAATAAGACGATTGTCGTGCGGACGGTTACGCGCGTGCCACATCCCGAGTTTGGCAAAATCGTCAAGCAGTTGAAGAGATTTTATGTGCACGATGAACAGAACCAGGCGAAGACCGGCGACATAGTTCGCATCATGGAGACGCGACCGCTGAGCAAGCTGAAACGGTGGCGCCTGGTGGAGGTCCTGCAGAAGTAAGATCAAGTGCAGGGGCGCGAGTAAGACTAAGAGGAAGAGGAAAATTTCGATGGTACAGATTCGATCCAGATTGGATGTGGCAGACAACAGCGGCGCGCGCATGGCCACGATGATTGGCGTGATCGGCAAATCCACTCGTTACGCCGGGATCGGCGACGTGATCACTGCGAACGTGAAAGAAGCCAGCGCGACCGGCACAGTAAAGAAGGGCGAAGTAGTGCGCGCGGTTCTGGTCCGCACGAAACAGCCGATCCGGCGCGAGGACGGTTCTCTGCTGCGCTTCGATAATAATGCCATCGTGATTATCGACAAAGATTTGAATCCGCGCGGCACGCGCATTTTCGGGCCGGTCGCCCGCGAATTGCGCGAGCGCAACTTCATGAAAATCGTCTCGCTCGCTCCGGAAGTCTTATGAACCGCATCAAATTTCACGTTAAAAAAGGCGATCATGTCGAGGTCATCTCCGGGAATTTCCGCGGCTCCTCAGGTAGAATCCTTGCGGTGTTTCCGGGAAAGCAGCGCGTTTTGGTCGAGGGCGTGCGCATTATCAAGAAACACCTCCGGAAATCGCAGGACAATCCCAGCGGCAAGATCGCCGAGCGGGAAGGACCGATTCACATTTCCAATGTGAAATTGATCGAGCGCGAGAAGAAAACTGAGAAAAAAGCGGCAACGAAACCGAAGAAAGAAAAAGAAGCGGAGAAAGCAGCTTAATAATTAGAGATGTCTCGACTTCGCTCGACATGACAAACTGAGAATGGAAAACGAATTTCATCGTTACTACAAAGAGCGCGTTATACCGGCGCTGCAAAAGCTGCACGGATACAAAAACGTCCATCAGGTTCCAAAGGTCGAGAAAGTGGTGATTAACACCTCGGTCGGATCGCAATCGGACGTGAAGCAGGCGTTGGAAGAAGCAAAGGCGGAGCTTGCGCTGATTACTGGCCAGCGCCCAGTGGAAACGCTGGCCAAGAAAAGCATTTCCAATTTCAAATTGCGAAAAGATCAGGCCATCGGCGCAAAAGTCACCTTGCGCGGCGAGCGCATGTATGAATTCCTCGAGCGTTTCATCAAGGCGGCCCTTCCGCGTATTCGCGACTTTCGCGGCGTTTCCCCGCGCTGTTTTGATAACCACGGCAACTATACGCTCGGGATTTCGGACCAATCGATTTTCCCCGAGGTCGAGCTCGATAAAATCAAGCGCAACATCGGATTTGATGTTACAATTGTCACCACGGCGCGAACGGATGAGGAAGCCAAATCGCTCTTGAGCGAAATGGGGATGCCGTTCAGCGACCGGGCAAGGAAGCCCGCCGCGCAAGCCGCCTGATCGTTTTCATGAGCACCCTTACTGATCCCATAGCTGATTTTCTGGCGCGCGTCCGCAACGGGACGCGCGCGCAGCAACCGGAGGTGCTGGTTCCGTACTCGAAAATCAAGGCCGAGATTGCGCGCATTTTAAAGGATGAAGGTTACATCACCGACTACTCGATCGACACAAGCGGCGCGCATCCGCGCATCAAGATCCTCAATAAACTCGCAGACAGGTCGAGCGCCATTGCAGGATTGCGGCGGGTGAGCCGCCCGGGATTGCGCCGATACGTGGGCGCGGATGAAATCCCGCGAGTCCTCGGTGGAATGGGCGTGGCGATCCTGTCCACTTCGCGCGGTATTTTGTCGGGACGCGAAGCGAGGAAGCAAAAGGTAGGCGGCGAATTGCTCGCTTACGTCTGGTAACGATTTAACTTTGTAACCGTTTAACCAATCGCAAATCCATGTCACGAATCGGAAACAAAGCCGTCGAGATTCCCGACAAGGTCAAGGTCAACATCGACGATGACGGAGCGGTTTCGGTGGAAGGGCCGAAAGGAAAGCTCCACTGGAAGCTCCCGCGGGACATTCGGGCGAGCGTGCAAGACAACCGGGTTTCTTTGGTGCGCCAGGCAGAAACGCGTAGCGCGAAAGCGTTACACGGACTTTCGCGCAGCCTCGTTCACAACATGGTGCAGGGAGTCAGCGAAGGCTTCACGAAACAACTGGAGATCGAAGGCGTTGGCTTCAGAGCTGCCGTCCAGGGAACGAACCTCAATTTGAGCCTCGGCTTCTCGCATCCGCTTGCGTTTCCCATTCCGAAGGACATTAAAATTACAGTGACCGACAACACGAAGATTACGATCCAAGGCGTCGATAAGAAACTGGTGGGGCAAGTTGCAGCGGACATCCGGCGCTTCTATCCGCCGGAACCGTACAAGGGCAAAGGTGTTCGCTACGCGGGCGAGCAAATTCGTCGCAAAGTGGGCAAGACCGTTCAATAGGTATGGCGACGACGACTCGGAAGGCAGCGCGGCAGCGTGTTCATCTAAGGATCAGGAAAAAAGTCGCCGGCACGGCGCAACGGCCGCGGCTGGCAGTTCATTTCTCTGGGAAACATGTCTATGCGCAGGTGATCGATGACGACGCGGGGCGGACACTTGCCGCTGCATCGACTGCGGAGCGCGCGTTGCTCGCCAAGGATAAAGCCGCTGCAAACCAGGCTGCGGCAGAATTAGTCGGCAAAGCAATCGCGGAACGCTCGCTGGCGAAGAAACTCGATCGAGTCGTTTTTGACCGTGGCGGATTTCTTTATCACGGAAAAGTGAAAGCGTTGGCGGATGCAGCGCGTGCAGGCGGCTTAAAATTTTAATTCATGAACCACACATTTTCAGGCCGACGACAAGACTCGCGCAGGACAGATAAAGCTCCCGCGGCAAAGGGCGATACGACCGAGAAAGTCGTGTTCATCAATCGTTGCGCGAAGGTCGTGAAAGGTGGACGACGTTTTAGTTTCAGCGCGTTGATCGTGGCTGGAGATCACGACGGAAAAGTGGGCTGTGGCTTTGGCAAGGCCAACGAAGTCTCCGAGGCGATTCGAAAGGCCTCCGAAGCGGCGCGCAAATCGATGGAAAAAGTCTCGTTAAACGAAAATACGATTCCGCACGAAGTGGTCGGTGAGTTCGATGGCGCGCGAGTGCTCTTGCGACCGGCGTCGCCGGGAACGGGAATCATCGCCGGTGGCGGCGTGCGCGCCGTCGCTGAAGCTGCCGGTATTCGCGATGTGCTGGCGAAATCGCTTGGGTCGAGCAACCACGCCAACGTCGTGAAAGCGACCATCGCCGCGCTAAGATCGCTTCGCCGGAAGGACGAAATTTTTAAAGTGCGCGGAATCCACTCCGGAGATGGAAAGGGCAATCAACATGCTGCGTCTTCATAATTTGCGGCCGCGTCCCGGCTCGCGGCATCGGGTCAAACGCCTCGGTTGCGGTGAAAGTTCGGGCCACGGGAAAACCAGCGGCAAAGGAACAAAGGGCCAAAAAGCGCGTTCGGGTGGAAGCATTCGACTTGGGTTCGAAGGCGGGCAGATGCCGCTGATTCGGCGATTGCCGAAGCGTGGATTCAACAACGCAGCTTTTCACAAATATTACGCCATCGTGAATGTCAGCGAGCTCAATGCGTTCGAACCTGGAGCGATGGTGAACGAACAGTCGCTGCGCGAGTCGAATCTTGTCCGCGGTCATTTCGCAGGAATAAAAATTCTCGGGGACGGCGAATTGAAGCATGGCCTGAAGGTGGAAGCCGATAAAGTCAGCGCGGCGGCCCGGGAAAAAATCGAAAAGGCCGGGGGAACGATTACGCTGCGCGAGGGAAGAGCGCCGAAAGCCGGTCCAGCCCATGCCGCCGGTGAGACTGGAGTCGCTACAGGAGAAGTATCTGCTGAACCTGTCTCGCAGATAGCAGGAAAGAAAAAATCGCCTAGGAAACCGTCGGCCAAAGCGAAGTCACGGGCAAAGAAGAAAACATCGGGGGAGAGCTAGCGTCTCGGCAGGCGATAGTCCAGATTTAGCGGATGGTCTCGGCGTTTGTAAACACAGTTAAGATACCTGAACTGCGTCGGCGCATTTTATATACGCTGGCAATAGTCGTAGTTGTGCGCCTGGGAGCTGCGATCACCACGCCGGGAGTGAACCAGGGCGTTTTGCAGGAGTGGTTTCGCACGTCGCTGAGCCAGCGGACCGGAGGCGGTTTGGCCGCGATGTTTAACTTGTTCAGTGGCGGCGCGCTTGAAAATTGCGCGGTCTTTTCGTTAGGCATCATGCCGTACATCAGCGCATCGATCATGATGCAATTGCTCACCGCGGTGATTCCGCAGCTTAGCCGATTGGCGCGTGAAGATGGTGGGCGGCAAAAGATCATGCAGTTAACCCGCTACACGACACTGGTGCTGTGCATCTTCCAAGGCTATCTGCTGGCGCTGTCGTTTCAGCATCCCGAATCGTATCACACCATGCTGCCGGGGATCACTGATACCATCAGGAACCTCGGCGTCCCGTTAGTGGACGACCTTGGCTGGCGATTTCGAATCGTAACGGTGATTTCGCTGACCACCGGCACGATGTTGCTGATGTGGCTGGGTGATCAAATTACCGAGCGTGGGATTGGCAACGGCATATCGCTCATCATTACCATTGGCATTGTGGCGCGCCTGCCCGCTGCGCTCGCGCAGGCGTGGAAGACCTTCGTGCCCTCGGCGCAGACCGGATCGAGTCAGGTCAATCCGATGGTTCTTGTGTTGCTGGTATTGTTCTTGATCGTTGTCATCGCCGCAGTGATCACGATCACTCAGGGCGTGCGAAAAATAACTGTCCAATACGCCAAGCGAGTGGTAGGCCGCAAAATGTACGGGGGCCAGACGCAATACATGCCCTTGAAAGTGAATTACGCCGGTGTGATGCCAATCATTTTCGCTTGGGCGTTGCTTCTTTTCCCGGCAACAATTGTGCAGTATGGCTTTAGAAACAGCCCTACCGCCGCGCGGATCGCCAGCGCGCTCTCCACCGGCTGGCCCCATTATGTCGCTCTTGCGGCAATGATTTTCTTTTTCAGCTATTTCTGGGTTGCCACGCAGTTTCAACCGGCTCAAATCGCGGACGATCTGAAAAAATACGGCGGTTACATTCCCGGTGTGCGCCCGGGAAAACCGACTGCCGATTTTCTGGATTTCACCATGACGCGGCTCACCTTTTCCGGTGCAATTTTTCTGACCCTGATAGCGGTGTTGCCAAGCCTTCTCAGCCAGGGATTGAACGTGCCCATGATCACGGCGCAATTTTTCGGCGGCACCAGTCTGCTGATCATTGTCGGCGTGATGCTCGACACCATGCGTCAGGTGGAAACACACCTGATCCAGCGGCATTACGACGGCTTTTTGCGCAAGGGGCGGATTCGGGGGCGATCATTTGATCGCGCTGCCTATGCTCGCGGCGAAGCGGCAGCCGGTGGCACGCTCATGTGGCTATACGTGGGAATCGCCGTAATCGTGATCGCCGGGGTCGCCATTTTCCTTTACGGGCGATAGAACGGTAGTGAAAAGGCGGCTCGTTCTCCTTGGCCCGCCCGGTTCCGGCAAAGGGACCCAGGCGGAAATGATTACGCGACAGTTCGGCATTCCTGTCACTTCGACGGGCGCCATCTTGCGCCGTGAACGCGATCTCGGAACGCCTTTGGGGCAGGAGACTGCTGAAGTGCTCCGAAGCGGCGGGCTCGTCTCGGACAAAATCATCATTGAACTGATCGAGGACTGGTTGCGCTTGCATGGCGGCCACGGGTTCGTCTTCGACGGTTTCCCTCGGACACTGCCGCAGGCCGAAAGTTTGATGTCAATTTTGGCGAGATTACGCTCCGCCCTGGATTTGGCGATCTGGCTCGAAGTGTCGGAGCAGACCGTGCGCGATCGTATCATGGGTCGGCTCCAGCGCATCGAGCGCGCAGTTTGCCAATCGCCCCATATGTCCTTATTGCGACGGTCGATTAGAGCGGCGCAATGACGATGATCTGGGCGTGTTGCAAACCCGTTTGCAGGAATTTCGTACCAAGACGGAACCGCTCGCATCCTTTTATGAAAAAATGTCGATCCTGCATCGGATCAATGGCAGTCGCGAACGCGAGGCGGTCTTTGGCGATATCGCGCGGCTGATTGAGGATAAGAGCGCGAAATGATTCCGATCAAGAACGCGAAAGAGATCGAGAAGATGCGGCAGGCATGCCGCTCCGCGAGCGACATCCTTGACCGGGTCAGCGATTTGATTCGCCCCGGGATTACCACCAAAGAAGTGGACGAAGCCGCGGCGGACTTCATGAGCGAGGCCGGCGTGGAAAGTGCATTTCTCGGTTATCGGCTGGGCCACCGCGTTTTTCCCGGCAACATTTGCATCTCGCTTAACGACGAAGTGGTGCACGGCATCGGCACCCAGCGGCGCATTCAATATGGCGACATTGTGAAACTGGACATCGGCATCATTCGGGACGGCTGGGTGGGTGATAACGCAACAACCGTTCCCGTCGGAATCATTGACGAGCGTACCGATCAGCTGTTGCGCGTCACTGAGAATGCGCTCGCGCGCGCAATCCGCGTCGCTCGCGAAGGCCGGCGAGTAGGCGACATCTGCGCGGAAATCGAGGATGAAGCGCGCCAGTTTGGGTTTTCAGTCGTGCGCGAATTTGTCGGACACGGCGTGGGACGGAAAATGCACGAGGAACCGCAGATTCCCAATTACGGCAAACGCGGCAGCGGGCCGAAGTTGAAAGCAGGCATGACGCTGGCGATCGAGCCGATGATTAATGTCGGCACGTCCGAAGTAAGATTGCTCGACGACGGCTGGACGGTGCGCACCGCAGACGGCATGCCATCCGCGCACTTCGAGCACACCGTCCTCATCACCAAGGATGAGCCCGAAATTCTGACATGGCGCGCAAAGACGCAATTGAAGTAGAAGGCAAAGTCGTCGAACTGCTGCCTAATACCATGTTTCGGGTCGAGCTGCCCAATGGCCATCGCGTGCTGGCGCATATCTCCGGGAAAATGCGGTTGCACTTCATTCGGATCTTGCCAGGCGACAAAGTTATGCTAGAGATTTCACCGTACGATTTGTCGAAAGGGCGAATTATTTATCGCCAAAAATGATGACCCGGCGGGCGGCCGCGGTTTTGGATTTCGCGAATTATGAAAGTACGACCATCAGTAAAAAGACTTTGTGCCAGTTGCAGGATCGTGAAACGCAAGAATGTGGTCCGCGTGATCTGCAAAAACCCGCGCCATAAACAGAGGCAAGGGTAAGTGGTGGAGTAATGGAGTAGTAGATTATTGAGTTATGCCAAGATTACTTGGAGTTGAAATTCCAGCAGACAAACGGATCGAAGCGTCCCTGACTTATATCTACGGGATCGGCTTCAGCACGGCGCGGCGCATTCTGGAGCAGACCAATATCGATCCGAACGTTCGGGCGAAAGACCTGACGCCGCAGCAGTTGAACGAAATCATTCACGCCATCACCAATAACAAAGTCAAAATCGAAGGCGATCTGCGCCGCGACGTGCAAGGTAATTTGAAACGTTTGCAGGCAATCAATTCTTACCGCGGCATCCGGCACCGGAAAGGCTTGCCTGTGCGCGGGCAGCGCACCTCCACAAATGCCCGCACCCGCAAAGGCCCGCGCAAAACCGTGGGCGTCATCCGCAACCCTGAAGCGAAGGCCGGCAAAGTTTAAACTAACTAGAAATTATGGCTGAGTCAGAGGAACCAACCAACCCAGCTCCGGAAGAATCGAAAGCGGAGGAGCCGAAACCGACGTCGATTCCTATCGCTTCGCCGGAAGAGGAGAAGGCGCCAGCTCCAGAGTCGCAGGAAGGCAAGAAGGCGCCAGCTTCAAAGGCTGACGCGCCCCCGAAGCCTGCAAAAAAAGCTCCAAAACAAAAGAAAGAACAAAAGGCGCCTGCCGCCGCAGGAGCTCCGGAAAACCTTTCGCTTTCAACCGAGGAGGTCGAGAAGCCGAAGGTCGTCAAAGCTAAGGGCAGCAAGAACGTTCATTCAGGCGTTGCCCATGTGCTTGCGACCTTCAATAACACCATCGTGACGATCACCGACCTGAAAGGTAACGTGATCGGATGGTCGAGCGCCGGCAAAGTGGGTTTCAAAGGTTCGCGCAAAAGCACCGCTTACGCAGCGCAAATGGTGGCGCAGGACGCCTCCCGGCAGGCGATGGGTCACGGACTGAAAGAAGTGGAAGTTTTAGTCAGAGGCCCAGGCGCAGGACGCGAATCCGCCGTGCGCGCATTGCAGGCAATCGGCCTCGATCTTACCGTCATCCGCGACGTCACTCCCGTTCCGCACAACGGTTGTCGCCCACCAAAACAGCGCCGCGTCTGACATCCCGCTTTAACGCTTCAATCCTTCAACGCTTTAACGAACCCATGGCCAGATACACCGGACCAAAAACAAGAGTAAGCCGCCGTTACGGCGTCCCGCTATTCGGTTCCTCCAAAGCATTGGAGCGGAAGAATTATCCGCCCGGCATGCACGGCCCGAGAGGCTCGCGGCGCAAACAATCCGATTACGCGATTGCGCTCGGTGAAAAACAGAAGCTGCGCTATCAATACGGGCTTCTCGAGCGACAGTTCCGGCGTATTTTCCAGCGCGCGCTACGCAAGCGCGGTGTGACCGGCGAAACACTTCTCCAGCTATTGGAAACGCGGCTCGACAACGTTGTTTATCGGCTCGGGTTCGCTAACACCCGCACCGGTGCGCGCCAGTTAGTGTCGCATGGGCACGTGCTGGTAAACGGACGTTGTGTCAACGTCGCTTCATACAACGTCAAAGCAGGTGACGAGATCACGATCAAGGACAAACCGAAATCGCGCCAGTTGGTGCTGCGCAATCTCGATCTTACGCAAATTGTTCCCGTGCCCGACTGGCTCACAGTCGATCGCGACGGGCTCACCGGCAAAGTCGCCCGCATCCCATCTCGCGAAGAGATGCAACCCATCGTGAACGAACAGCTCGTTGTCGAATTGTATTCGCGGTAAAAACTGCAGCGGCGTTTGTGCCAAGAGCCTGCCCTTCCCCCATGCAGCCTTTCAAATCGCTTTTCCCTGTTGGAAGCACAAGAAATAGACGAACATTTTCGTCTAATTCTCGTTAGACCTATGCCTCACGTCCGAATTCCATCGTTTAAAGATGAGCAAGGAATCGAGCACGTGGTGCTAAATCCGAAAATCCCAGTTGTGCTATACGTATGCCTCGGCTGCTGGAACATTCTCGATGATGTCCGAGCGTATTGTCGTCGCTGCGGTCGCTCGGGCACGTGCTTCGAACCCGCGGGGCAGCCGCGAACCGCCTGTTTCACCCATCCAGCGAAACCCGCTGCCAACTTCTGCAACGAGTGCAGCCGCGCTTTCTGCGCTGATTGCTTGCAGGAGACGGCGAGTTTTTTCACGATGGGGACTTACTCTTACCGGTGCCATTTATGCATCGCTGACATGAAACAGCTAGAGGCGGCTCACGCCGCTCGCGACACGGCCTACTGTTTGAGACACCCAGATCAGCTGACTCAGCATACTTGCCGCAACTGTGGTGAGCGTCTGTGTAGGTTTTGCGCTTATCATCCTGTTGGTGGCATCCTCACGAAACGCGTGGAGCCGGAGACGTTTTGCTTTTCTTGCGTGAGGCAGCTTGTAGGCAAAGCGGCTAACGCTGCGAACGAATTTGAAATCTGACCTCTGATATCTGATATCTTATTTTCTGACCTGCTCCCCGTAGTTCAACGAATAGATCAGGCTTGGAATCGGATCTCCCACGATCTGGCCACAAACGATCCGCGGAAACAGAATCAGCAACAGTCAGGGGAGTGGCGGTGGACAATTCCTCCGCGGAGATTCACGCCACGATTTTTATAACGCCCGCCGTCAATCCCCGCGTTGACATGGCCTGCGAGGATAGTTCGTAGTTTGTTTGCCTTAAAACAAATCGCCCCGGGTGCGGTAAACACTCGGGGCGCTATTTGTTTCTGGTTTTTAGGCAGCTCGCTGTTGACGAGGGGATTGTGGTATAGAACTAAACTCAAGAACATCCTCGGAGATTTTGGTAATCGCCCAAGGGTCTGGAGTAGTCTGGAGGAGCACATTGGCCTCCACGATCTTGCGACCGACTGGCCGCAGCGATTTAATGGAGAAGCCTTCCGCTGCCGTCACAATGTAGCCTTGGCCACCTTGCTGGCAGAAGAATGTGCCGCTCTCTCCGCGCAACGCCTCTGCCAAATCTGGATGTTGAATCGTCCCATTTAGTGGTAGTTTCGTTTGCATATTTTTGTTCCTTTCTAATTGTTGCTTGCCCCTGTCGTCCTCACGACTCGGATCGGCCAATACTTTGTTTCTTGGTCAGTAATGCTTTTTGCCTATAACGTGGAGGCGGAAAACAGTACGGTAGCCTTATTCTGGCTGTATGGAACTGCGTCATCTTCGATATTTTGTGGCCGTCGCGGAGACACTTAGCTTTACAAAAGGCGCGAAAAAATTGCGTCTCGCGCAGCCCTCGCTCACCCGCCAGATCAAAGATCTAGAAGAGGATATCGGCGTGCGGCTTCTCGATCGCACAAAGCGCGAGGTCAGCTTGACGGAGG
>Ga0209056_10000779_pt1 | contig 35334 bp, 29 predicted proteins | sample GraSoiAngelo_114_FD_185876 | JGI IMG/M metagenome (GOLD analysis project Ga0209056, IMG submission 185876) | Grasslands soil microbial communities from the Angelo Coastal Reserve, California, USA - 14_0903_13_40cm (SPAdes) (version 2) | ecosystem: Environmental > Terrestrial > Soil > Grasslands... | reverse complement strand
CCGCCAGGCGCGTGGCGGTCTCCGCCGGCTGCTTCAACAGGTAAAACGTGAGCCGCTGCGCCGTCTTCCGTCCGATCCCGGGGAGCTTCGCCAGCTCCGTCACGAGATCTTCGATAGCCGACACGGCGGATTATAGCGGCAGCTGAAACGGGAACGGCAGGCCCGAGGCGAGCTTCTTCACCTCCGCCTGGTACAGCTCGGCGGCGCGCTGCTGCGCCTGCGACACCGCAGCGAGCACGAGATCCTCGAGCATTTCCACATCCCCCTGAGCGATCGCCTGGGGGTCGATCTTGATGGCGCGGATCTGGCCTCGCCCGTCGGCCGTGGCTGCGACGATCCCGCCACCCGCCGTACAGGTCACCGTCTGCTGGGCCAGCTGAGACTGGATCTCCGACAACCGGAACTGCATCTGCTGCCCCAACTGGAGCAGGTTGGATAAATCCGCCATACGTCGAAAGTTACCCCTCGCCGAAACAGGTGGCAAGCTATTCCAACAACTCCAAATCTAACGCGTCTACGGCGGCGTTGAGGCCGGGATCCTGCGCCCGCAGCGTCTTGAGCCGCTCGGCCCGCGCCCCCTCCTCCGTCAGGCGGCCAGGCCGCGGAGTGGACCGCTCCCCGCTCCCCGCTCCCTCGAGTTTGATGCGGACGGGCTTCGTGAGGTACCGCCCTACCAGCTGCGCGAGCGCATCCCGCTGCCGCTCGAGCCCTTCTGCATGCACCGGATTCGTGTCGAGCAGCCGGATCGTGACCGCTCCGGCGTCCACGCCGGCGACTTCGCTGACCTGCAGCAGCGCGCCGAGCATCGGGCTCTTCGTGCGCGCGTCGTCAGCAATCCGGGGCCAGAGGGCGCGGAGGCGGTCGAGGGTAAGCGGGCCTTGCTCCGGGAGAGCGGCCGGGGAATGGGGAATGGGGAAAGGGGCGGGTGGCCCTGCATCCCGGAGCAGCGGCGCGGGATCACCTTTCCCTTTTCCCGTTTCCCCTTTGCCCGTTCCCAGCGCCGCGATGACCGCTTCGAGCTCGACCGTCCGACTCATCATCGCCCACCGCAGCAGCAGGAGCTCGACGGCGAGGCGCGCGTTGCCGCTGGAGCGGAGCTGGGGCTCCATCTCGCCGAGCACGGCGAGGAGGCGCACGAGGTCGGGAGCGGGGAGCGGGGCGCGAAAGCGCTCGATGAGGGCCAGCAGCGCGTCCGTGAATCCCTCCGGCTTGCCTCCGAGATTCGCCAACAGCACGGCCCGCACGACCTCCCCTGCCCCGGCCACGAACTCCCCGAGATCGGCGCCCGCGTCCACCAGCCGCTCTACGAGCGGAAACACCGCCTTCGGGTCGCGCTCGGACACGAGTCGCAGCAGCTCGCCATAGATGTCGTCCGAGATCAGCCCGAGTACCTCGCGCACGCGCACGGCCGTGACCGGCCCCTCGCCGAACGACACGACCTGGTCGAGCATCGAGAGCCCGTCGCGCATGCCGCCGTCCGCGCTCTTGGCGATCAGGTGCAGCGCCTCGTCGTCCGCGGCGAGCCCCTCGGCGGTGACCACATGCCGCAAGCGATCGGCGATCGCGTGGGGACCGATCCGCCGGAAATCGAAACGCTGCAGGCGTGAGAGGATCGGGGCGGCACTCTGCGCGATCTTCTGCGGCTCGGTCGTCGCGAACACGAACACGACACGCGGCGGCGGCTCCTCGAGGATCTTGAGGAGTGCGTTCCACGCCTCGCGCGTCAGCATATGGGCCTCGTCCACGATGTACACCTTGTGGCGGCCCTCGGCGGAGGCGGCGTACATAGCGCGCTCACGCAGGTCGCGCGCGTCGTCCACGCCCCGATTCGAGGCGGCATCGAGCTCGACGACGTCGAGGTTCGCGGCACCGGTCCAGACGCGGGTGCAGGAATCGCACTCGCCGCACGGCTCGCCCGCCGGCTCGCCCACGGCACCGCGCCGCTCGCAGTTCAGCGCCATCGCGAGGATGCGGGCCGCAGTGGTCTTGCCCACCCCGCGGGGACCCGCGAACAGGTACCCGTGCGCCACCCGAGCTCCCGCCACGGCCCCCCGCAGCGCGGCGGCTACGTGATCCTGAACGAGCAGGTCGGAAAAGCGCTTGGGACGATATTTGCGGGCTAAGGCGATCATGAGAGCAATCTAACGAGAGTGCGGAATGCGGAGTGCGGAATGCGGAGTGTCACGGTGAGCCCCTTGGCGCTGGACCTCCCATTTCAATTCCGCATTCCCCATTCCGCACTCCGCACTCAACGAGAATGCCCCAGGTTGGCGCAGCGAAGTCTCAGCTCGCTTAGCGCTGCTCCCTGCGAGGGCCTGACGCGGTTCACGAGTGGACGACCTGCGGACCTGGGGCACCGAAAGCTAGCATGCCGGCTCCCGGTTCACTATGGGCAGCGCACCACGCCCCGGCTACGGCCGCGGGCATCCCGATTGCTCGAATCGGCGCTCCACGGAGTCCACGCCGGCGTACAACGTCTGGTCGCGCGCGGCATGCGCGGCATCGAGCACCCCGGCGTTGCGCCGCGCGCTGTTGTAAGCAATCCAACGGTTCTCCACCGCCGACAGGCCGCGTGCCAGGCCGGCGCAGAGCAGCTGCCCCCGGGCGAACTGGGTGGCCCGCTCGCCGAAGCTTCGCACGACCTGCGTCAGCGAGTCCCCGACGGCGTCGAGGCGCGCGAGCGGTGCCGGCAGCGACCGCGCGGGTTGCGATGGAGCCCGTTGCGACGGGGTGGAACCCGTCGGAGCGGGGGCAGTCGCGGGCTGCGTGACCGGGCGAGATGGAGGCTGGGCGCGAGGCTGCGGTTTGGCGGGGGTCGGTGGCGCACGCCGGAGCTTTGCCGTGAGTGCGGACACCTTCCCGCTGATCGTGGACCTGATCGCAGACCACTTGCTCGTGACCGTGGACCACTCGGGGAGCGGCAACTCCGGCTGGAACCACCAGTAGGCCCCGGCGCCGCCGGCGGCGATCAGCAGCAGGAACAATGTCACCCACAGTCCCTTCCGACGCTTCCCCCGGCGGCGCACGCGTGCGACCGGCACCGGCTCCTCGGCCGCCTCCGGTTCCTCACCTGGCTCCCGCTCCTCGAACTCGTCGGGCCACAGGACCGCTGGCGCACCACCCTCGTCCGCGATCGGCTCGACGGCGTCCGGGTCTGGCTCGGGTTCGGGCTCGGGCGGGAGAGGCGACGCCGCACGCGGCGGAGGCGTGTGCCGTCGCGGGGGCGGCGGGGGCGGCATGTCCTCGGCAGCGGTGAGGAACCTGAGCTCGTGTCTATCATCGCCCCGGCTAGGCGGCGGGGGGGGGGGGGGGGGGGGGGGGGGTGGCGCAGGCGGCGGAGGCGCGGGCGCGGGGGACGGCTGTGGCATCGCCGACGCGGGGGTAAACCTCGGCTCCGAGGGCGGCCTCGCCGCCGGTGTTCGCAGCGTAGGTGCCGCCGGTGGAGTCACCGGATTGTAGGCGCGGTGATTCTTCCATGTTACGAACGAGCGCTTCTTCCCATCCGGACGGATCGACTCCGGGGCAAGGAGCTCGTAGAACGGCACTGGGGTGGCGATCCACGCCTCGTCCGGGCCAGCTCGGAAGAATCCCGCCGCGGGCTCCTCCGGATCGGTCCCGAGCAGCAGCGCCACCTGCCACGCCTCGGCGAAGTAGTGCTCGTGCGTCTCGACGTCGTGCTCAGTGAGGCTCAGCGGGAGCGGCGGGTGCGTGTGGTACCAACCGATGAGATGCGCCTGTTGCGTTTCGAGCTGCTCCTGGACGCGATCCCACAGCCGGGTGACGACGTCGCGCGTGCGGTCGCCGTAGATCGCCTGGTTGAGCCGCAGGGCGGCGTCGATCACCAGATAGGAGACGTTGGTCTCCGGGCATTCGCACACGTCGCCGAACAGGAAGCCGAGGACGCCCTGGCCCGGTCGCGCGGGCGTCGCCACGTGCTCGTGGATCGCCGTCAGCGCCGACTGCGACAGGAAGACGGGAAACGAGATGTGGCCCGGTCGCTGGGCCCCCCCGCCCCCCCCGCCCCCCCCGCCCTCGCTGGCGGGGCTCCACAGGATCGACCGGGCGACAGGGATCGCCTTACGCAGCGGACCGCCGGTGGTCATGGCCCCAAGATAAGAAAGACGAGGGAGGTTGTGGAGGTTGGAGGAGGTTAGAGGAGGTTGCCCCGCTGACGTGACAACCTCCCCAAACCTTCTCCAACCTCCACAACCTCCGCAACCTGCTTCTTAGCCCAGCTGCACCCGCTGCGACCGCCGCATGCGGACCAAATCGTACATCTCCGCCACTTCGCCGCCCAGGAGGAATAGATAGGCCGTGTAGTAGACCCACAGCAGGAACAGGAACAGGGCGACGATGTTCGCGTCCGAGGCCACGCGGTCGAGCGTGGCGAAGCGGGTCACGTACAGCGCGTACAGCCGCTTCGCCACCTCGAAGCCGAGCGAGCAGAAGACGGCCGCGACGAGCGCGGTCCGCCACACGATGCGCCGGCTGGGAAGGAATTTGAAGATGACGAAGAACAGCGCGACGCCGAGCGCGAAGGAGATCAGTTCGAGACTCAACCGCCACAGCCAGTCGATGGCGAAGCTACGGCTCACGCTGCCGGCGTTGCGCGCCTCCCAGGTGGCCACCAACGCACCCAGCACCAGCAGCGCGCCGGTGCCCAGCACCATGGCGAGATCCAGCAGCTTGGCGACCGGCCACGAACGCCGCTCGTCGGTGTCGAACACTTCGTTGAGCGCGGCGCGGAGGCCGCCGAACAGGCGGGTCGAGAACCACAGGAACAGCGGCAGGCCCACGGCGGTCAGCCGGACGCGCTGGCGCACCACGCTCGCGAGTGCGCTCTCCACTTGCGTGAACGCCTTGTCGGGGACGCCGCCTTCGGTGGAGGGGAGCAGCCGGGCGAGCAGCTCGTGCAGCTCGACCTGTTGGGTCGTGATCTGATGCTGCACGAGGTATCCGACCGTGGCGAGCAGCAGGGCGACGAAGGGGATGATGGTCAGCAGCAGATCGAATGACAGGGCGCTCGCGAGGAAGGGAATGTTGTCTTCGAAAGCCGCCTCAAACGTCCGCCGGGCGATGCCGGTCACCGACCGATGCCAGCCGCGCTCGGCCTTCACGCGACGGGTTCGTCCTCCTCGAGGCTCGCCCCCTTGGCGCCGCGCCGGCGGCGCTTCGCTTCGGTCAGCCGCCGCTCGATCGCGACCCGGGCGGTGGGCGCCTCATCCTCCTCGTCCTCCGCCGTGTCGAGCAGCTCGCCCAACTCGCCCGCCTTCTCGGCCGCCAGGTCGCGCAACCCCCGCAGCTTGCGCGACAGCTTGGTGCGGGACGCCTCGCCCGGCTCGGGCGCGAACAGGTACCCGAGCACCGCGCCCAGACCCAAGCCCAGCAGGAAGGGCCCGAACCCCGCGCCCCGCTCGCTCACTCGCCGGCCTCCAGATCGTCGGGCGCGGCCACCGCCACCGGGCGCGGCTGCGCGTGTGACTGCAGTGGCGGCTTGACGTAGCGGTCGGTGACCGCGCGCGTGCCGGTGACGCGGAGCTGCTCGAACAGGAAGGCGAACGTCTTCTCGAGGTCGCCCGCGATGGCGGCGCGGACGTCCGCCGCCAGGTCCCACAGGCGCCGCTTGAACGGGCCGATGGTCTTCTTGCGGCTCTTGTAGTAGAACTGCTCCTCGGTGTCCCCCTTCTTCCACTCGTCCTTGCACTCCGCCTGCACCCACTCCTGAAGCTCGCGCCGCAGGTCGGCCGGCAGCTGCGGATGGTCGAACACGATGTTCTGGAAATTGGTCGCGAGGTGGATCTCGATCGCCTCGCACTTGGGGAAGTGGCCGAACGCGTCGGGCGGCAACGTCGAGGCCCCATGCTGCACCGCGCCACCCAGACCGTACTTGCTGCGCGCGTCGGCGGACAGCGCCTTGAGGGCATCGAGGTCGAGCTGGACCTTGGCGATCGAGCCGTCGGGGAGCACCACACCGCCGTGGCTCGTGCCCGTCTGGACGGAGATCTTGCTGATGCCCGTGTAGGGCCCCCCCTCCAGGCGCGCGAGCGCGCGCCCGTAGCCGTCCATGAAGGCCGTGAGCTCGTGCACGTCGGAGTTCTTGCCGCCCACCTCGCCGATCTCCGCGCCCACGGATACGGTCACGCCTTCGGGCTCCCGGTCCCGGATGAACTTGGTCAGGTCGGCGGCCCGCTCGTAGTTGACGCGCTGCTGCGCGTCGAGCGTGGCCTGCGACAGGTCTACCAGGGTAGACGTGTCGACGTCGATGTTGTAGAAGCCGGCGTGCAGCTCCTCATCGATGAGCGTCCGTATCGCCTGGAGCTCGGTCTCGGGGTCGACGGCGTACTTCTTGGCGTTCACCTGGACGTGGTCGCCCTGGATGAACAGCGGCCCCGTGAAGCCCTCCCGCAGCGCCGCGGCGGTCATCACGGCGACGTACTCGGCGGGGCGTTGCTCGGTGTAGCCGATCTCGGAGCGGGCGATCTCGCAAATGAGGGCGCCCACGTCGAGCCGCTTGGCGGCGCGGAAGACGGCGCGCGCGGAGTCGTAGGAGAGGACGCGGATGTTCATCGCAGGGGTCGTGAACGGCGGTACTTCGCCGCGACCGCGCGCGAGGTACAGCTCGTGGATCGACGCCGCCCGTACCCCCGCCTGCTGGCCGATCTCCCAGATCAGCCAGCGCGCCTGCTCGCGCTCCTCGGGCGCGCCGAACACTGCCTGGCGCACCAGGTCGTCCAGAGCGGCGCTCTGGCGCACGGCCGGGCTCTGGAACCGTCGCAGCGTCGCTTCGGGTGCGTTCGGCATCGCGCGCGATCCTCCTCGCGACGAATCTAGACCGGGCCCACCTCGATGACCAGCCCGTCGTAGGCCGGCGCGACGCCCGCCGGCAGACTCGCCGCCAGCTCCGCGTGGGGCGTTGCATGCGTGAGGTGGGTGAGGAAGGTGCGCCGCGCGCCGATCTGCTGCGCCGCCACGACGGCCTCCGGGATGGAGAGGTGCAACGGGTGCGGGCGCGGCAGCAACGCGTTCAGCACCAGCACCTCGAGCCCCGCCAGCCGGGCGAGCGCCGCCTCCGGAATCGCTTTCGCGTCGGTGAGGTACGCAATCGGTCCCACGCGGTAGCCGAGCACCGTGCGGTCGCCGTGCGGCAGGACGAGCGCGCGTACCGGCATCCCCGCGATCTCGGCTTCGCGGTCGGGCTCCAGGGGCCGCGCGGCGAGCTCGGGCTTGCTCGTCCCCGGGTGGGCCGGAGCGCGGTCGAAGATGTACGCAAAGCGCCGCTCCAACTCGGCGAGCGTGCCCGCCGCGCCGTAGACGTCGAGGGGGGCCCGCTGGCGCACGGAGAAGGCGCGCAGGTCGTCGATGCCGTGGACGTGATCGGCGTGCGCGTGCGTGAACAGCACAGCGTCGACGGAGCCGACGCCCGCCGTCACGAGCTGCAGCCGCAGCTCGGGCGGCGTGTCGATGAGGAGGCGCCGACCCCCCGACTCGATCAGCGCCGCCGTGCGGGTGCGCCGGTCGCGCGGGTCGGACGATGTACATGTGCGGCAGTCGCACCCGATCTGCGGCACCCCGTACGACGTGCCCGTGCCCAGGAACACGAGCCTCACCTCACACGACCTCGACCTTGAGCAGGTTGGTGGTTCCGGAGACCTCCCACGGCAAGCCCGCCGTCATCACGATGCGGTCGCCCGCGCGCGCGTACCCGCGCTTCAGGATCAGGTCACGCACTACCGCGAGCATCGCGTCGTAGCCCGGCACTCGATCCACCAGGACCGGCGTCACGCCCCACACCAGCGCGAGCTGGCGGTAGGTCGTGGGCTGGGTGGTCACGGCCAGGATCGGCACCGGGGTGCGGAGCGCCGCGACTTTGCGGGACGTGAACCCGCCCGACGTCAGCGTCACGATGAGCGGCGTCCGCAGCATCCGCGCCACCGCGCTGGTCCCGATCGCGATCGCGTCCTCGACAGAGACCGTTTCGCCGGGGGTGAGCCGGCGCTCGTCCCGGGCTCCCACCCCCACCGCCGGGCCCTGCCGCTCCATCTCCCGGATGATGCGGTCCATCGCCCCCACCGCCTCGAAGGGGTACTCCCCCACCGCGGTTTCGGCCGAGAGCATGACCGCATCCGTCCCATCGAGGATCGCGTTGGCCACGTCGGACGCTTCGGCGCGGGTCGGCCGTGGGTGGTGCACCATCGACTCGAGCATCTGGGTGGCGGTGATCACCGGCTTGCCGTAGCGATTCGCCTCACGGATCAGGCGCTTCTGGACGGCCGGCACCTCCTCGAACGGCAGCTCCACGCCCAGGTCGCCGCGCGCAACCATCACCGCGTCGCACGCCTCGAGGATCCGCGCCAGATCCTCGAGCGCGGTCGCCTTCTCGATCTTCGCCACGAGCTTCACGTCGGGCGGGACGAGCGCGCGCAGCTCGCCCAGGTCCTCCGCCCGCCGCACGAACGAAAGACCCAGATAATCAGCGCCGGCCGCCGCCGCGTGCGCCGCGTCTTCGCGATCCTTGTCCGTCAGGGCGGGGGCGGACACGTGCAGCCCCGGGAGGTTCATCCCCTTGTGCGACGTGAGCGTCCCGCCGTCCACGACCCGGCCTTCCACTCGGGGGGCGACGATCCGCGTCACCTCGAGCGACAAGAGGCCGTCGTCGAGCAGGATGCGGGCGCCCGGCCGCACGTCGGTGGCCAGATCGGCGTACGTCGTCGGCAACTCATCACCCCGCGCCACCTCCTCCGGAGCGAACACGACGGTCTCCCCGGCGCGCAGGACACGCGGAGCGGCAAGGTTGCCGACTCGGATGCGCGGCCCCTGCAGGTCCACGAGCACCGCCACCGCGACGTCGGCCGCCGCCGCCGCCGCCCGCACCGCCGCGATCCAGCTGGCGCGCAGCTCAGGGGTCCCGTGCGATGAGTTCACCCGAATGACGTTCGCGCCGGCGGCGATCAACCCGGCGATGCCCTCGGGCGTCCCGGTGGCGGGACCGAGCGTGGCGACGACCTTCGTGCGACGGATCAGAGCCGTTCCCCCCCTTCCCGCTCCCTCGTCAGTTTTCAACATTCCGAGTGCATGGCCTAGTTGTGGAAAACCCGGCCGCCGGGACCCTCGAGCAAGAGGTCGGAGGACGGACTACGAGCCCCTCAAGGGGCACGAGTTAAGTGGATATCGAGCGGTCGAATAGGTGACGCACTTCAAGTGGTCTCTCGCTCGGTCGAGCGGCAATGGCGGTGGGCAAGCGTCATGCATAAAGATACGCACACGTGTAACCCTCTAGTGCACGACGCCGATCTGCTTCTCTTCGAGCCGCTGCTTGAACTCCTCGAGCAGGTGGACCGTGCGGGCAATGCTCGACGCGGGCAGTCCCTCGATGGCGCGGGCTGCGAGGCGGCGCTCGAGCTGCCCGGCGCGCAGCAACACCTCAAGGCCATGCCGCGTGAGGGTCACGCGCACACCGCGGTCGTCCTCCGGGTCGGGCGTGGTGTCGACCAGCCCCTTGGTCTCAAGTCGCTGAATGAACGTGGTGGCGGCTGCGCGGGACACGCGCAGCTGGGTGGCGATCTCCTTGGGGCGGGCCCCGTCCGGCCCACCCAGATCGACGGCCACCAGCGCCGCCTGGGCGCGGTGCGACAGGCCGTACGCGCGGAACGCGCGGTCGCCCGCCCGCTCCGCTGCCGCCTTGGCGGCAACGATCGCGTCGGTCAGCTGCAGGGCAAGCTCGGAGCGGTCGGTCATGTCGGTCCCGTTGCACGTGGCAGGTGATGCGTTGCACGTGCGCGAGTAGTTAATATGTTGACGGTTAATATACTAACTACCAATCATGCCGCAAGCGCACCGCATTTTCGGGCACCGTAGAACGCGCGACGAGCAACGTCTAACACGTTTCCGTCCAATCCACCGGCGAGGTCGCGCCGCAGCGGACGCACTTCAGACGGTCGGGCTTGGCGGCGAAGTCCTGCCGATAGTGGCACAGGGGACAAACCGAGTAGGTGGTGACGACATCACTCCCCCGCCCTCCCAGGGTGGGCCGGAGCACCCCGGTGCGGGCCACGATGCTCCAATGGTCGGGGACCTCGGTCCGAATCGTCACGTCGGCGCGGGGCAGCCGCACCCGCTGCTGTCGCACCTCGACGACGACGTGGCCGTCCGCCGACTCCTCGACGATGGGATACCAGGCGCCGCGACGGAGAATGTCCGCCACGTTGTCCGCACAGCGGGCCCAGCCGAGAGTGACACGCATGGGAGATGACGACTCACATGATACTACGTTTTGATAGATTCCGTTATGCGCGACGTCGGCCGGATTGTCCGCCTGCAAATCCAACGCTCCTCGCTCAAGACCGGTGAGAAGCCCACGCGCGTCTATGACCCCGCGCCGCTCCTCGTGGTGGACCGCCTGGCGCTCGGACCCGACGGAGTGCTGGGTGAGGGGTCGGACGGATCGTGGCTCGTGGATGTGCACCACCGCGCGCACCCGCGCACGAAGAACGAGGACGGCGCACACGGCGTGTCGCTGGGCTTCACCTCCCACTATGCGCTGATGCGCGACCGCTTCGGGGAGGGCATCACACTCGGCTGCGCCGGCGAGAACATCATCGTCGAGACCGAGCGTCGAATCGTGTTCCAGGACCTGGAGCGCGGGGTCGCCTTGCTCGCACCCGACGGTCAGGAGATCGCCCGGCTGGAAGTGCTCCAGGTCGCGCAACCGTGTCGGCCGTTCAGCGGCTGGGCGCTGGGGGGCGTCGTGGAAGCCCGCGTCCTGAAGGAGACCCTGCAGTTCTTGGACGGGGGAACGCGAGGGTATTACTGCGTCGGGGTGGGTACGGGAATCGTAGCGGTGGGAGATCGGGTGGCGGTGGTCTAGAATCGGGAAAGGGGAAACGGGAAACGGGAAACGTGCGGGCATCCTGCCTTTACGTTTCCCGTTTCCCCTTTCCCGTTTCCCGTTTTAACTCATCTCGTCCCACGCCAGCGCTCCCGCCTTCTTGCACCGCTCGCAGATCAACTCCTTTACGTCCGACTCAAACGCTTGCCGGTGGCGACAGGCGGGACAGACGGCGTACGTGAGGGGGAACAGGCGCCCCACGCGCTGAATCTCGCGCGGCTCGCACCGGACGACGCTCCAGCGCTCGGGAGGATGATAGCGGATCTCGAGGAAGCGCCGATCCACCGGTACGTTGCGCCGGTTCACGTCCAGCACCACGATGTGGCTCGACGAGATGCGCACGACGGGGTACCACGCACCCCGACGCAGCAGATGAGCGCCGGGCCTGCCGACCCGGGCCCAGCCTTTGGCCTGGAGCCGCGTGGGAGTCATCGGGCGGAATGGAATACTCACGCGCTGAGAATAACACGATCGCGGTGCACAGAGTCGTGACAGCCGTCACACGCATGGGACTCGCGCGAAATGTGACGAGGGACCCCGGCGTGTAGTGAGCCGCGCCGCTCGACACCCGTCCGTGCCCCCCTCTAGCTCAGCCGCACTCCGAAAACCCGCACACGTGGCACTTGGCGCAGCCCTCGATGAACGCGAGTTGCGATCCGCAGTCGGGACAGGCACCGATGAAATCCTGCTCCGGGCCGCCGGCGCGAAGCGCGGCGGTGGCTTCCGGCCCTCCCTCTCCACCGATCGCCTCGCGCACCGGAGCTGCGGCTGCGGGCCCCCCCGGCCCCCCCGCTCCCGCGGGCCCCGCCCCAGTCCCGCCCAGCAGATCCTGTTGGATGCCCTGCTTCTCCTGCATCCATTTCTCGATCGCGATACCGATCGCGTCGGGGACCGAGAGCACCTTGTTCGGCCCGAGCCCGACGACTCGATCGGACGAGATGCCCCGCAACTGGCGGTACACCTCGCGCAGCGGGATGCCCGAGCGCAGCGCGAGTGAAATGAGCCGCCCGATCGCCTCGACGTCGGCCATCAGCGCGCCACCGGCCTTGCCGAGCGAGATGAAGACCTCGAAGGGCTGGCCCTTGTCGTCCTCGGTGATGTTCACGTACATGGTGCCGAGCGGCGTCTCGACCCGCCGAGTCGCACCCTTGAGCAGGTCGGGACGCGACCGCTTCGCCCGCCGCTGCAGGTTCTCCGCTTCGGCGTCGTGCAGCTTGTCGCGGGTCCGCGCGAGCTCGGCCTCGAGCTCGGCGATCCGCCCCAGCGCCTCCGCCAGCGCGTCCTTGCCCAGCCCCGCGGCCTGCTCCTGCACCTTCTTCGCGGTCGAGCCGGTGGATAGCACCTGCATCTCGCGCGCGCCGTCGCGGTATACGGTTACGCCCTTGCAGCCCAGCTTGTAGGCGTACCGGTAGATCTTCTCGACATACTCCTCGGTCGCGTCGTTCGAGAAGTTGCAGGTCTTGGAGATCGCCGAATCGGTGAACTCCTGGAACGCCGCCTGCATCTGGATGTGCCACTCGGGCGTCACGTCGTGCGCGGTGACGAACACGCGCCGCCACTTCGCCGGCACCGGATCGAAGTGAATGTGCCCGGCTTCGGCGATCTGCTGCATCAGCGCGTCCGAATACCACCCTTCCTGCTTCGCGATCGCCACGAAGTCTTCGTTCACATCGGGCATGATCACCCCCGCCTGATTCCGCATGAACGCGACCGCGAACAGCGGCTCGATGCCCGACGAGCACCCGGCGATGATCGAGATGGTGCCGGTGGGGGCGACGGTGGTGAGGTTGCAGTTGCGCAGCCTCCGCATGGGGCGCACGCGCTCACCCTTGGGCCCGCGGGCGCAGGTCGCATTCGGCCCCCAGATCGACCGCTCCCACTCGGGGAACACGCCGCGCTGCTCCGCGAGCTTCTCCGATGCCGCCTTGGCCTCCTCGTCGACGAATTCCATCACGCGGCGGCCCAGGGCCACGCCCTCGTCCGAGTCGTAGGGGAGGCCGAGGCGCACCAGCAGGTCCGCCCACCCCATGACCCCGAGGCCGATGCGACGGATGCGCTTGGCGAGGTCATCGATATCGGCGAGCGGGTACTTGTTCGCGTCGATGACGTTGTCGAGGAAGTGGGTGCACAGATGCACCGCCGTCCGCAGACGATCCCAATCGACGTCGCCGTCCTTGACGAACAGGCCGACGTTGATCGACCCGAGGTTGCACACATCATAGGGAAGCAAGGGCTGCTCGCCGCACGGGTTCGTCGCCTCGTAGCTGCCGAGCTGCGGCACCGGGTTGTAGGCGTTCGCCCGATCGATGAAGTACACGCCCGGCTCCCCGGTCTTCCAGGCGCCGTGCACCACCTTCCGGAACACCTCGCGGGCGTCGAGCTCGCCCACGGCGGCGCCAGTGCGTGGGTGGATCAAGTCGTACCGCGTCCCCTCCTCCACCGCGCGCATGAAGGCGTCCGTCACCGCCACCGAAATGTTGAAGTTCGTCACCTGGGTCAGGTCGTCCTTGCAGGCGATGAACTCCAGGATATCGGGGTGGTCGACCCGCAGGATGCCCATGTTCGCGCCGCGGCGCGTCCCCCCCTGCTTCACCACGTCGGTCGACGCGTCGTACAGCTTCATGAACGACACGGGGCCCGAGGCCACGCCCATGGTGGAGCGCACCACGTCGTTCTTCGGACGCAGGCGCGAGAAGGAGAACCCGGTTCCCCCCCCCGACTGGTGCACCAGGGCCATCGCCCGGAGGGTGTCGTAGATCCCGCTGCGTTCGTTGGACAGGGCGTCGTCGACCGGGAGCACGAAGCAGGCCGAGAGCTGGCCGAGGGGTCGGCCGGCGTTCATGAGGGTGGGCGAATTCGGCATCCAGACCCGCGTCGCCATCAGCTCGAAGAACGTCTCCGCCAGCCCTTCCAGGGCCTTGTCGGAGGCCCCGTAGCGTCGATCCGGCTCGGCGATGGTGCGCGCGACCCGCCAGAACAGGTCCTCGGGCCGCTCGGCGGGCTTTCCCTGGTCGTCCTTCACCAGGTAGCGCCGCTCGAGCACGGTGACGGCGTTGGGGCTCAGATCGAGTGTGCCGGTGCGGCTGGAAGCAGTCATGCGGGCTCGTCCCTCGCGGAGGTGAGCGTGCTCACCAAACGTGTGGTATCTGTGAATTTACTGCGCGCAGATCAAAAAGGCGCGGAAGCGCAAGGTAGATCGGTCGGCACGCCCGGGCAACACCTCGCGAGAGCGGCAGCCCCACGGGATATCCAACAATTCACATCACAAACTTGTTCCAGCGATGGGAAAGGTCCCCGCGCGGTGCCGCTTCGCCTCGGCCACGTAGTGCTCCCAGGTATCTCGGATGCGCTCCCGCAGGGCGTCGTCCACCGGTCGTGTGACACGTGCCGGCACGCCGACCACGAGCGAGCCCGGAGGTACGCGGGCGCCTTCGGGCACGACCGCACCCGCTGCGACGACACTGCCCGTCCCGATGTGCACACTGTTGAGGAGCACGCTTCCCATGCCGATCAGGCAGTCGTCCTCGACGGTGCATCCGTGCAGAATGGCGCGGTGCCCGACCCCGACCCTCGCGCCGATCCGCGCCGGGAGCCCTTCGTCCACGTGCACGATCGTGCCGTCCTGGAGATTGGTGTTCTCGCCGACCACGATCGCGGCCATGTCCCCGCGAAGCACCGCGTTGTACCACACGCTTGCGTGCGCGCCCAGCGTCACGTCCCCCAGCACGACCGCGCCGGGAGCGATGAACGCCGTCGGGTGAATGTCGATGTTTACGGCCTCACCGGCTGGAATGGCCACTGCACCCACGCGTCCACCGGCTCACCGTTCTTCTGGGCGGGGTTCCAGCGCAGGTTCTTGGCCATGTCCAGCGCCTCGTTGTTGAAGGTGTCGAGGTTGGAAGGTCCGAACACGCGCGCCTCGAGCGTCGTGCCCTCCCGCGACACGAGGATCAGCAGGATCGCCTGGCGGGGGAAGATGGTCGCGTCCGCGGGCACCGGGATACGCGTGGGGGACAGCGGCACCGGTCGCGTGTCGAAACAGAGGTTGTCTTGATTGTACGCGGGGCCGTATTGATCGCAGGGACCCGTCTTGCCGTCCTCGCGCGACACCGTCAGGGGCTGCAGCTCGAGCCTCACGGTGGATGGTGCTCCGGGGAGGACGACCACCAGGCGGTCGTAGGGCGCGAACCCGCCGGCGCGCACCGCGAGTGTGTACGTACCGGGAGGCACGTCCTGCTGCAAGCCCCGGAACGGCATCCCGTTGAGGGTGACACGAGCGCCCGAGGGCAGTCCTTGCAGCGTCAGGCGCCCGGGCGTCCCGGGTGGAACGAGGCGGGCACGGGCCGCGTCCGGCGGGTTGGCCGCCGCGTGAGCCGCGGTGTCGGCCGCCGGAGCGGTGCCCGTGTCGGACAGCAAGCGCTGGGCGAGCGTGTCGCCCGCGACGCGCGAGGCGGAGTCTCCCGGCGTCCCGCGCGCGAAGAACAGGAGCCCCTTCTTGTACGCGTACAGGCCGGGGGCGCCCAGGCCGATGGCGACCACGACCACCCACAGGGCGATCCCTGCGGCGACGGAGCGTTTGTGATGGTCGTCCGCCCCGGACACGCGCGGCAGCGGCGTGGTAAGGGCGGACGCCAGCCGGACACCCGCGAGGGAGGGGATGGCTTTGGTGGCGGCCGTCGCGAGCCCGACGGCGGCGAAGCCGCCGCCCGCCTCGAGCGCCTGCACGAGATCGTCCGCGCTTTGGAACCGCTCGTCGGGGGACTTCGCCATCATCTTCCTGATGATCTCGAACACGGTGCGTTGATCGTAGGTCTCGAGCGGCGGGGTGGGGACTTCCTCCATGATGTGCTTGTAGCCGATCGAGAACGAGTCCTCGCCGTCGAACGGCACGCGGCCGGTGAGGCTCTGATACGCGACGACGCCGAGGGAATAGATGTCGGAGCGCCCGTCGAGCGCCTGCGCGCGGGCCTGCTCCGGACTCATGTAATGCGGCGTGCCGATGGACATCCCGGTGCCCGTGAGCTTGCCGCCCGACGCCGCCTTCGCGATCCCGAAATCGGTGACCACCGCCAGCCCGTGCTCGTCGAACATGATGTTGTCGGGCTTGATGTCGCGGTGGACGATGCCGCTCTTGTGCGCGTACGCGAGGGCGCGCGCCACCTGGACCAGGATCTGACGGATCTCGGCCGGCGGGAGCGTGCCGCGCGCGGCCAGCACGGACGACAGCGGCTTACCGCGCAGGAACTTCATGACGAAATAGATCACCCGGCCGGACTTGCCGACGCGATAGATCGGGATGATGCTGGGGTGTTCGAGCTTGGCGGACGTACGCGCTTCGCGCTGGAACCGCTCGACGAACTCCTTGTCGAACGCGAGGGAGAACGGCAGGACCTTGATCGCCACGTCGCGCTCCAGCTGTTTCTCGCGCGCCTTGAAGACGATGGCCATCCCGCCGCGGCCCAGCTCGTCGACGATCTCGTACTCGTCTTTCAGCTGCTCCCGCACCAGATCCAGCTCCGTCACGTCGACCTGCGGGTCGCGCACGGCGGCGACTGGAGTCGTGTGGGACAGATCCAGTCCGCACGAGCGGCAGAACTTGCTGGCGTCGTCGTTCTGGGTGCCGCAGCGGGAGCAGTACATCAATTCTCCGAAGGGTCGCGGTAACTTAGGGATTTGTCGGACGACGTGTCAACTCGCGACAGGCCGGCGCGTGCTCAGAAGTCGGAGGCGAATGCGGCGTACACCTGCGGCCGGCGCGCGGCACCGGACGGCGGAGCCGCGAGTGGCTGCGCGACGCCGAGACGCACCGACAGTGGAAAGTCGTAGCTCACCGTCATCCGGCCCGCGAGCTCGAGTCCCGCGGAGCGCAGTCGGGCGAGACGCGGCGACGCGCCGGGCGCCCAGGCATCACCCGCGTCGGCGAACAGGTTGAGCCACACCTTGTCCACGCCGACGGGGAGGTGCCCGACCGCGCGGCCCACTAGCGCGAGCGGCACCCGGTACTCGACGCTGCCCGCCGCCGCGCGCTGGCCGCGCAGCTCGCCCGATGGATACCCGCGGATTGGAAACGCGCGCGTTGCGCTCAGCGTCGGCGCGAAGAAGACATTCACGCCCTGTGGCGCCACGCCCCCCACGCGGAACAGCGTGCCGAGCGGACCGTTGGTGGCGCCGACGAGGAGCCGAAGCGCCACCACATGGTGGGCAAAGCCGCCCAGCCCGGGTACGCGTGCGTAGACCGCCAGCCGGGAGCGCAGCTCATTCGACCAGCGGGCGCTCCCCTGCTCTTCCCGCCGGCGGTAGGTCGCGGACCACGCCACGCCGTTCTCGGGTGAAATCGACAGGGCGCCGGTCACGAGCCGCGACAGCGTGACCGTCGCCGAGCCGCCGACGAGATTCTGCGTCACACACCCCGGGCAGACGGCGGCGAGCGAGGTATCGGGGATCGCCGCGTAGCGGGTGCGCTCGACCTCCGCCGCGACGCGCAGGCTCGCCAGGCTGCGCCAGCGACGCGTGACGAACGACGCACCGAGCGCCGCATAGTGGTCGAGCTCCGAGAGCGTGACCGTGGGCGCGCTCGGCGGCGGTCCCAGATCCGACCAGGACGCCCAGGCCGCGAGGTCGAGCGTCGGGTTGCCCAGCACGGACGATGCCAGCACGAAGTCGCCCCCAGCGCGGAACGGCTCCGGAGAGACGAACAGGTCCGCGACGTACGCGAAGCGACCCACGGCGTCCGCCCCCGCCGTCAGCGCACCCCCGAACCGTCCCGTTGGTCCCTCGTTCTGGAAGACCGGAATCCAGAAATGCGGGCGCAGCGACGGCCACATGGTGTAGCCGGTCTCGCGCTGTGGCACGGCCGGCGCCGAGTCGAATGGCAGCGGCTCCGCGAACGTGACCCGCGTACCTCCCTCGAGCGCGGGCGCGCGCCGCAGCTCCCAGCCCCTCGCCCTGAGCGCGGCGTATAGGAGCGTGCCGTCGGCGAGCGGCGCCGGTGCGCGGGCGCCGAGCGGCTCGTTCGTGAGCGGCTGCGCGCCGCCCGAATCACTCCAGCGGTACACCTGCGGAACCCCGGTCGGGTCGGCGACGAACCAGAGCTCCCCACCGGACGTCCACACCACGTCGGCAAGACTACCCCCGGTCTCGAGGAGCACCGCGGCCGCATCGGGCGAATCCGCCGGCCAGCGCACCAGCGCCCAGCGGCCGTCCACGCTCCGACTGCCGGCCACGCGGCGCCCATCGGGCGACGGTGCCACATCCTCCCACACGGTGCCGTGCGGGCGAGCCGGCGCGGGCACGGTCGGACGGCCCGAGGCGGGGCCGAGGGTGATCGCTACCAGTCGTCCGCCGCCTCCGGCGGGGGCGACCAGGCGGGCGCCGCGCGTCGCGCGCCGCCAGTCCCGTCCCGGTACCCAGCGATAGAGGTCGCTCCGGATGCGCCAGCGGCTCGTGAAATCGAGCTGCGTGACGAGGAGGGTGTCTCCCAGCCAGTCGTAATCCACGCCCCCGGTGACGCGGTGGGCGGCGAGCGGGCGCTCCGTCGCGGCGTCGAGCACGCGCAGCACGCTCGTCCCCTTCCCGTCGTCCCGCACGTACGCCACGCGCCGTCCGTCGGGCGACACGCGCGGCACCGGCTCCGTCCGGAGCAGGCTGTCGAGCACGCGCGCGGCGGGCGGCGCCGCGCTCGTCCCGGGCAGGTCGGGTGCGGTCCCCCGGGGCCATTCGCCGCCGAGCGTGCGTCCCGGCGCGACGCGCGCCACCTGGCGCCCGACGCGGAACGGAATGAGCTGGGCGGAGGTGGCCTCCGCAAACCGGGGCACCACCGAGTCGCCCACCGCACCGGCGACATAGTGGAAGAAGCGGCTGCCATACGCGTACGGGACCAGTCCGTCCGGCCACGGCGTGAACAGCGTCGCGCTCCACGGGGATCGCGAGGCGCCCGCGGCGCGGTCCGCTCCGAGCACCTGGGTATGGAAGCTGCCGCGCACCCGTCCCGCGTTCGTAAACTTCGACTCGTAGTACGTCGCGAGCCCTTCGATCACCCAGCTCGGCTGATATTCGTTCGGGAACAGTCCGGGGGCGCGCCCGAACACGCGCTGCAGCCCGCCCCACAGGCCGCGCGAGCGGTCGAGGTGAAATACGTGTGTCAGCTCGTGCGTGGTCACGAGGCGGAGCCAGCTGTCGAAGAACAGAAGTCCGTGGTCGCCGGCGGGCGGCGCGGCGAAGATGGTGATCCGGTTCGTGGGAAAGACGGTGGTGAAGCCGTTGGCGGCGTCGATGTCGTCGGCCAACGTGATGTCCACGACGCCGCGCGGTGGGTGCAGCTCCGTGGCGAGTAACCGGTAGGACCGCTCGGCCTCGCGTGCCTGTGTGAGGGCGGCGTCGCGGTAGGCGGGCCGGAAGTGGATGCGGAAGTGGGGAGTGTGGAGGGTGCGCCAGGAACCGGACGGATCAACTTGAGCCTCAGCGCGGCTGGCGAGCAACAAGAACAACAGAATGCGGAGTGCGGAATGCGGAATGCGGAATTGCAGAGGAGGTTCGATCCGTGGGCTCGACCTTCCACTTACATTCCGCATTCCGCACTCGACATTCCGCACTATCATGGCTCCCGTGCCCGCTCGCGCAGGAAGTTCTCGATCCCTCGCACCACACCCCGCGCATACCGCCACTGGCCGTCCTCGCTCGCGAGCACCGCCTCCTGCTCGGGCAGCATGATGAACAGCCCTTCCGTGAGCGCCGCGGGCATCCAGGTGGGGCGCACGAGCGCGTAGTCGCCCCGGCCGATCCCGAGGTCGCGCACGCGGAACTCCGTCACGAGCGCGCGGTCCAGTTCGCGGGCCAGACGGGTGCTCCGCGGCTGGAAGTAGTACACGCTCGTTCCCCCGTTGGTGAACGGGTTCACGCCGTCCGGCAAGGCATTGGCGTGAATGGACACGAGGACGTCGGCGTCGCGCAACTCCGCGAAATGCGTGCGGGGATACAGCTCGATCGACGTCGAGTCGGTGCGGGTGAGGAACACGATCGCGCCGGCGCGCTCGAGCAGCGTCTTCGCCTTGAACGCCACGGCCAGGGTTGCCACCGGTTCCCACAATCCGGTCGGCCCCCTGGCGCCGAGGGGCGGGTGACCGGGGTCGAGCACGACGGTCCGGCCGCGGAGCGGGTGCTCGCGATCGAGCGGGGGGGGACGGCGCACCTCGAGCAGCAGGTCACGACCGTCGAAGCGCGCGCGGTACCCCCACACGCGCCGCGCCAGCTCGAGCGTGATCGTCACCTCGTCCCCCGCCGGCTGCGCATAGGTCATCCGAGTGACCAGCGGGTCGGTGCCGGTTGCTCCCCCACTCTCCCCGTACTGCATCCAGTTGATGTCGGATGCACCGCCGTACAGGCGCACCGTGAGACTGCGCTCGCGCTCCGTGATCTGGTAGGGGAGGCGCGCGGGCAGCGGCACGCGCAGTGTTACCGATTTCGGTCCGGACGCGAGCCGTACCGAGCTCACGACGCCGCCCGGCGGCGGCGTGCCTGGCGGGAGCGGCACCACCTCGGCCTCGTTCACCCACGCGACCGTAGCGCGCGAGAGCCGGAGCCGCACTTGATCGTTCCAGCGTCCCGACTCGACCGCGACCGTCCCGGTCGGGAAAAACCAGTTGTACGTTCCGTGGGGGACGGCGCGCCCCGCGCTCAGGCTATCGGTAGTGCCGGTGTGGGCGGTGTCGTCGTCCAGGACGACGACGGTCGGGAAGGTCATGTCCACGACGTGCACATCGAGCGGCCAGCGCGCCATCGCCGTGTCGCCGCCCACGGTCACCACGAGGGTGGCGCAGGCCGTCCGGCCGTCCGCACACAGCGCCGCCGCCGGCAACCAGCCCACGTAGCGTCCCGCCACGGGCACGTGTCGGCGCGGCGCGGTATCGATCACGAAGGCGCGGACGGCCCCAGGGAGCTCGGGCGCCAGCGTATCGGGGACGAGCGGAACGCTCGAGCCCCAAGGCAGCAGCAGGCGTACCGTCGCGCCGGGCGAGGCGTGCACGCTCAGGGGAATCCCCTCCTCGAGCGGCAGTGCGAGCGCCCCCGCGGGTGTGAAGCTGGTCGTGTCGATCCACGCGGCGCGTCCAGGCGCGGGCCGGAACTGCGGCGCGACGCGCGCGGTGAAGAGCGTCACCGCCGAATCGCTACTCCCCCCTTGGCGCGCGACCAGGCGGAACTGCGCCACGGTGTCGTCGGGAACCGGAAGCCAGGCGATCCACCCGCCGTTCGGAAGGACCGGGACGGCATGGCCGTCGACGGTAAGGGTCGTGGGCTCCACCCCCCGGCCGCCACGCACCGCCCCGAACAAGAACGCCGAGTCATGCGACTGGATGACATCGGTGACGGCGGGGTAGACGACGGCGATGTGCAGCGAGTCGCGCGCCGGCGCCGTGGGTGACGGCAGCGCGCGTCCGGAGACGGGCGCGGTACCGGAGCGCGGGACCGCGCACCCGGTCACGACGCTCACGAGCAACACGCCGACCGATCGCACAGGACGCGCAAGGTAGCATCGGCCCTTTCGGCCCGTCAATTTGCCGAATTGATTGGCAGGCCATAACTTCTGCGCCGAGTGGAGCACTTCCGCCAGTGACCGCCTGCCCCTACTGCGGCCGGGCGAACGACCCGGCCGCTCAGTTCTGCATGGACTGCGGCAAGCCCATGGGTAAATCGACGGGCCACAAGGCCGCCGCGGCAACAGCGGGCGGGGGGGGCGGGGGCGGCGGGGGCGGCGGGGGGAGCGCGGGTGGTGGTGGGGGGGGCGGGGCGGAGGCGGCGCCGGGGGGCGCGTTGGTGCCTGGCACGCGGGTTGTGGCGCGCGCCGCGGTCGCCCGCGCCCAGGGTGAGCCGATCTCCTGCCCCTTCTGCGGCGGTCGAGCGAGCGGGCTGCAGCCGTTCTGCCCCCAGTGCGGCCGCCGACTCAGGGCCCCCGGGTCCGGGCCGAACTGCCCACGCTGCGCGTCACCCGTGGAACCGGGGATCAGGTTCTGTGCGACCTGCGGCGCGCCGCTGGTCGATCTGGCGGCCGCGCGTCGGGGCCCCTCGGGACCCTCGCAGGCGGGAGCGATGATCGCGCTCGTGCTGCTCGACGATCTGGGCAACCCGGTGCAACGCTTCGAGCGCAAGACGCCCGACACGACCATCGGCCGTCTGGACGGCGACATCCGCTTCCCCGAAGACGTGTTCCTGTCGCCGTTGCATGCGAAGGTCTCGTGGGAGCAGGATACCCTCGTCGTGCGCGATCTGGGCAGCCGCAACGGTACGTGGGTGTTCCTCGAGGGGGCGCATCGTCTGGTCGACGGCGATCTGCTGCTGATCGGCTCCCAGGTGATCCGGTTCCGGCGGCTGGGGTACCCCGGGCCGCACCCGCCCGACGCCGACGCCACCAAGCGCATGGGCAGCCTCATCCCGAGCGCCGACATCGCGAGCCTCACCCAGCTCCGCTCCGACGGCAGCGTACGTGACGTGATCCAGCTCTCTCCAGGCCGCGACGTCGCGATCGGCCGTGAGCAAGGCGACTGGGTATTCCCCTACGATCCGTCGATGAGCGCGCGCCATGCCCTGGTGCGCTCCGAAGATGCGGACTTCGTAGTGGTGGACGCCAACAGCCGCAACGGCATCGCGCTCGCCGCGCGCGGCGACATGGCGCTGCGCGACCAGTCGCGCATCCTGGTGGGCGACAAGCTGCTGAAGATCGAGATTCCGGCGTGAAGATCTGCCCCGTCTGTTCGACGGAGTATCGCGACGACGTACGATTCTGTCCGCGCGACGGGCAGACCCTGCGCTCGTCGGGGCCGACGCACGATCTCGTGGGCCAGGTCCTGGCCGACCGCTATCACATTATGAAAAAGCTGGGCGAGGGAGGAATGGGCCAGGTGTACCTCGCCGAGCACGTGAAGATGGGGCGCCGGAGTGCCATCAAGGTGATGAACCCCTCCATGGTACACGACCCGGAGGCCGTCGCCCGCTTCAACCGCGAGGCCGCGAACGCGAGCCGCATCTCGGACTCCCACGTCTGTGCCATCTACGATTTCGGTGAGACCGCGGACGGGCTGATCTACCTGGCGATGGAGTTCGTCGAGGGCGAGCCGCTCACGGAGCTGCTCACGCGCGAAGGAGCGCTGTCCGTCGCGCGCGCCGCGGACATCTGCATCCAGGTGGCAGCCGCACTCCAGGCGGCACACGACCTCGGCATCGTGCACCGCGACCTGAAGCCCGACAACATCATGCTGACGCGCAGTCGCGACGGGGCGGACGCGGTGAAGGTGGTCGATTTCGGCCTTGCCAAAGCCGTAGGCGGGGAGGGGGGCGGCCAGAAGGTGACGAGAACCGGCCTGGTGGTCGGCACGCCCGAGTTCCTGAGCCCCGAGCAGCTCTCGGGCGACAAGCTGGATGGCCGGAGCGACGTCTATTCGCTGGGCCTGGTGCTCTTCAACATGCTCACGGGGACGTTGCCCTTCCCCGCCGATTCCGTGCAGGAGGCGATGATCAAGCGCCTCACCGACGAGCCGGCTGAGCTGATCGAGGTGCGGCCCGATCTGCACTTTCCCCCGGGGCTCCAGCAAACACTCGACACTGCGCTGGCGCGGAGCCCGGTGGACCGCTATCAATCGGCCGCCAAGTTCGCACACGACCTCGCGTCGATAGTCGGCCCATCCCGGGCGGACGCCGGCGCAGCCCTGCCCTCCACGCTGGCGGACGCCGAGGACAAGACGGAGCTGATCGAGCCCGTCCGCGCCAGGAAGCGGTCGCGCGTGCCGATCGTCGTCGGCGTGATCGTCGCCCTGGGAGCCGCGGGCGCGGTGGTCACGATCGGTCGCACCGTCAAGCAGACCAGCAGCGTCCCGCCTGCCGACACTGCGCGACAAATCGTAGCCCCCCCGCCCGTGGACACGGCCTCCCGGACGCCTGTGGTGCCGCCGCGACGCGCCCCGGTCAAGCGCCCGCGGGCGCCCGCGGCCCGGCCGCGCATCGATGTCGCCCGGGCACAAGGCCTGCTGGACAGGCTGGTGGACAGCTTGGCACCCAAGAACGCTGGCATGGTGCGCGACTCGGCCCGACACATCTTTGACGCACCCGGTATCACGCCAAGGGACAAAGCCTTCGCGGCGTATGTCCTCGGCACCGCGTATTTGCAGTTGAACGACCGCTCGCAGGGGTGCGAGTGGATCGGGATCGCCGCGCGCCTCGATCCGGGCAAGGCGTTTTACGGCGACCTGTACGCCCGGTGCCGCACCTGACCATGTTTGGGCGCCCTTCCTCCAAGCCGATCAAGGTCGAAGTCTTCGCGAAGACCGACCTGGGCCGGACGCGCGACCACAACGAAGACCGCTTCCTCGTCGCGGATCTGTCGCGCCGCGAGGCATCGCTCCAGCCCGCGGTGCGGGCCCACGAGGTCGGCGAGCGGGGCTCCCTGTTCGTCGTCGCCGACGGGATGGGCGGCGCGGCCGCCGGCGAGCTCGCGAGCCAGATGGCGACCGACACCATTTACCAGCAGATGGTTCGGGCCTGGGGGACCGAGCGGGAGGTCACGGCCCAGCGGTTCGCCTACCGCCTGAAGGAAGCGGTGGAGGTGGCGAACGAGCAGATCCACGCGTATGCCGCGACGCACCCCGAAGTCCGCGGCATGGGAACCACGACCACCGCCGTGGGGGTGCTGGCCGATCACTTCTTCCTGACCCAGGTCGGCGACAGCCGCGCCTACCTGATCCGCAACGGGGAGGCGGTGCAGCTCACCAGGGACCAGTCGCTGATGCAGCGTCTGGTCGAGGCGGGCGAGCTGACGGAGGAGGAAGCCGCGAGGAGCGAGCGCCGCAACATCATCCTCCAGGCTCTAGGGCCCGACGCGCGCGTCAAGGTCGATCTCACCCACCAGGAAGTCCGCAGGGGCGACATCCTGGTGCTGTGCTCCGACGGCCTGTCGGGCACGGTGAAGAAGGAGGAGATCGCCGTCGTCGCGACGCGCGAGCGGGACTTGCCGGCCGCGTGCGACAAGCTGATCGCGCTCGCCAACGAGCGGGGTGGGCCGGACAACATCACCGTCGTGCTGGCACGGTTCGACGGCGAGGGGCTGCGCCCGCCCGAGCCCGACGCAGAGATGGGCTATCAGGTGTACCCCCTCATCGACACCGAGACCAGCACGGAGCCCGTCCCCGTCTACCGCGGGAGCCCCGCCCCCGAGCCGGCGGCGCGGAATCGCCGGCGCATGATCGTGCTGCTCGTCATGGCGGCGGCCGCCGCCGTGGCGCTCTACCTGGTCAACCGGAGCCAGTGACCGCCCAGTTCACGTTCCTCTCCGGCGCGCGCGTCGGGCAGATCGAGACCTTTGGCAAGGCGTACATCGGCCTCGGCCGGCACCCCCTCTCGGACGTCCGCTTCGATGCCGACCGCGACCTCGACGTCTCCTCGCGCCACGCCGGGATCGTGCGCCACGGCGAGACCTTCGTGGTGCGGGACCTGGGCAGCACGAACGGCACGTTCGTCAACGGCGCGCGCATCTCGGGCGACGTCGTGCTGGCGGACGGTGACGTGATCGGTCTCGGGCAGAACGGGCCCTCGGTGGAGTTCCACATCCTGCCGGGCGCGTCGGTGGCCGACACCGTGCCGGACGCGGCGCCGGCGTCCGCGGAGCGGATATCCTCCCCGCGCGAGCGGTACGCGGCGGTGGCCGCGCCGGCTGCCCGGCGCTCGAGCACCGCGTTGCGGATTGCCGCGGAGGTGGCGCAGCTGCACCGCAGGACCAAGCTCCTGATCGGGCTGCTCGTCGTGGTGCTCGCCGGCTTCGGGTTGCTGCAATGGCAGAGCGCGCGCGACGCACGCGAAGTCGCCCGGCTTCAGGCGCGGGCGGACAGCCTGGGGGTGGAGGCGCAGCGGCTCCTCACGCGACTCCAAACCGAGCTCGCGAGCGTGCGGGACGCCCTGCGCCAGTCGCAGGCGGAAGTCGCCCGGCTGCGGACCGAGCTCGCAGCCGCGGGCACGAGCGGTGACGCCGGCGCCGTCGCGCGGCTCCGGGCCGCGCTCGATGTGGCCGAGACGCGCCAGCGCGGTCTCGCGGGCGCGGTCGCGATGGACTACCGCGCGATCTCGCTCAAGAACCAGGATGCGGTCGCGCTCCTCGTCGTTCAATTCTCGGACACCGAGATCTTCAGCGGCACGGCGTTCGCCGCCGACTCGCAGGGCACGCTCGTCACCAACCGGCACGTCCTGGTAGGTGAGGATGGCAACCGGCAGCCCCGGCGCATCGCGATCAAGTTCTCGGGGAGCCGTCAATGGTTCCCCGGCCGCCTGGTTGGCGTCGCCGATTCCGCGGACGTCGCCGTGGTGAAGGTGGAGATCGGCGGTGGCACGCCGCGCGTCGCGGGCTTCGCGGGCGAGCCGCGAGCGCTCGCGCGCGGCGATCCCGTAGCCATCATCGGCTACCCGCTGGGCGAGGATCTCCCGATGGAGCGCATCGGCGAGAGCGGCGTGATCGCCGACCCGACGCTCACGGTCGGCACGGTCAGCAAGGCACTCGCCAACATCGTACAGGTCGACGGGTATGGCGCACCAGGCTCGTCGGGGAGCCCGATCTTCGATCGCACGGGCCGCGTGGCGGCTGTGTTGTACGGCGGCAACCGGGAGTCCCAAGGCAAGATCATCTACGCCGTTCCGGCGGGGCTTGTGGTCGACTACTTGAACCACCTGAACACCGTCAAGTAGAAATCGTCACGCAAAGGCGTCTCGCAGAGTCGTCACGCGGAGACGCCATCCCGCGACGCCCTTCACTTCAACCAGCTCATCACGCGTCTGGCCGCAGCGCGCTGCATGAGCGGCTGCCCATGCCAGCACAACAGGATCGGGGCCGTGCCGGGGATCTGCCCCGCGAGTCGCGGGTGCCCGAACAGCACGACGAGCTGCGCCCCGGGCACGAGACGCCGCAGGGCCGCGCCCGAGCGGGCGCCGAGATCGGCCCGCCCCTTCCACGAGCGCGGCTCGGCGTACACTAAGACCATGCGTTGCACGTTCCCGGTTGCACGTGGCCCGAGAGAGACCCCCGCCTCGCGCAGCGTCTGGTGGAACACGTCTCGCGGTCCGACGGTGTACGGGCCGCCGACGTCGTCGTCCACGATCGACACGCTGGCTGGAGTGCGGATCGGGGGCGGCTCGCCGCGCACCAGGTGCGCCGCACGGTCGGCGAGCCCGTTCGCGAACGCCACATGGCTCGAAAGGTCCGGCTCACCCTGGTCGGGCAGGTCCCCCCACGCGGCCAGCGCGGCGTCGTAGTGTGCGAGCGCCTCGTCCGCACGGGCGGCTGAGATCTCGGCGCCGACGGCGCGGTCCAGCGCCGTGACCACCCTCGTGAAGCTCTCCGGGTACAGCAGCGCGTCGCACCCCGCGGCGACTGCGCCCACCGTAGCCGCAGGCACCGGCTGGGCGGCACTCGCCCCCGCCATGATCAGCGCGTCGGTCACGACGAGACCGCCGAAGTTCAGCGTGTCCCGCAAATAGCCCAGAATGTCCGGCGAGAAGCTCGCGGCTCGCCCGGAGGGATCCCAGTCCGGGTAGGCTACGAACGCGCTCATCAGGCTCCCCACACCGGCGCGGATGGCGTACTCGAATGGAGCCACATCCACCTGCTGCAGCTCGGTGAGGGCGGCGCGCACGCGCGGCAGGGTCGCGTGGGAGTCCTGGGTGGTGCGCCCGTGACCGGGATAGTGTTTGGCGCACCCCAGAACGCCGTGCTCCTGGACACCGCGGATCCACACCGCCGCCTGCTCGCCCACGCGCACCGGGTCGGCCCCGAAGGCGCGCGTCTGGACGATCGGGTTCTTGGGTTCGAGATCGAGGTCGCACACGGGAGCGAACGCCCAGTTGATCCCGACCGAGCGCGCCTCGGTACCGGTGATCATCCCGCAGGCGCCGGTGGCCTCCAGGTCGTCGAGCCAGCCGAGCGCCGCGGGCGGCGGCAGCTCGGTGAGCCCCTGAACCTGCTGCGCCGGGCCGCGCTCCAAGTCCGCGCCCACGAGCAGCGGGCGTCCGGCCTGCTCCCGCAGCTCCCGCGTGAGCGTCGCGACCGCCTCGCGCGTCCCTCCGAAGACGATGAACCCGCCCACCCCGGCGGCGAGCGCGGCGTCGATCTTGGGGCGCTCGTGGGCGAAGCTCTCGCGCCGCCAGCGCAGCGCAGGAAAGACGAGACGAGCGAGCGACCCGGTCACGCCGGCGTGATATGGCCCAGCACGCGGGGGCCGCGGGCGCCCGTCGCGGCCGGCAGGTTCCCCGGCTCCCCGAGGACCGTGAGAAAGCCGAGGAACGCGAACACCAGAGCCTCCTTGGCTTCGCCGTCGAAGAACAGGCGCTCGAACGGCACCACGGGTCGCGGAGCCACTCGGGCAGTGAGGAGCTCGACCAGCCGCGGATTGCGGGCGCCGCCGCCCGAGATCACCAGCTCGTCGGGGGCGCGCGCGGGGGTCCAGCGCTCGATCCCGCGGGCGATGGTCTCCACGGTCAGCGCCGTCGCCGTCGCGACGGCATCGTTGTCGGAGCCCCCCGCCTGCTTCACCTGGTCGAGCAGACGCGCCGCGTAGTCGGGGCCGAAGCGCTCGCGCCCCGTGCTCTTGGGTGGCGGGGCCGCGAAGTAAGGATCAGCGAGCAGCGCGTCGAGCACCTTGCGCGACGGCTTGCCGCGGCGCGCTCGCTCGCCGCCGGCGTCGAACGGCGCCCCGGGGTCGATCCGACGGGTCACCGCGTCGACCACCGCGACGCCGGGACCGGTGTCGAACGCGACGGCCCCCCCGGTGACCCCGCGGCGCGGCGCGAAGGTGACGTTCGCCATGCCGCCGACGTTCAGCAACAGCCGTCCCCGCTCCGCGTGACCGAACAGGACCACGTCGGCCAGGGGCACGAGGGGCGCCCCCTGGCCGCCCGCCGCCACGTCGCGCGAGCGGAAGTCGCTCACCACCCGCACACCCACGCGCTCGGCGATCACCGCCGGATCGCCCAACTGCAGCGTGGCGCGCCCCGGCTCATGCCAGATCGTCTGCCCGTGCGACGCGATGAAGGACAGATCCCGGGGCGCCGCCTTCGCTTGGGCCAGGAGCTGCAGCACCGCCCCGGCGAAGCGCTCTCCCAGCGCGACGTGCAGCAGGGCCAGATCTTTCGAGCCGCCGCGCGCGATCGCCTCGATGATCTGCCCGCGCTCCGGCGCGGCGTAGGCATCCTGGCGGAATGCGACGAGCTGCGCGTCGAGAGGCTCATCGTCGAGCCGCACGAGCGCTGTCGAGACCCCGTCGAGCGACGTGCCCGACATCACGCCGACGGCGAGCGCGGTGGTCACGCCGGACGTACCGGTGGAGGGTCGCCCACTGCGCGCCGCACGAATCCGCCCGCCTCTGCCAGCAGGCGCTCGGCCTCCGTCTTCCCCACCGCACGCCGCGCCATCACGATCGCCAGCTTCACGCTCCCACCCGCGGCCTCGATGGCGCCGCGCGCCGTGACACGGTCCACGCCGCAGCACTCCATCACGATGCGCTCGCCGCGGTCGCGCAGCTTGTCGCTCAGCGCCATCAGGTCCACCATGAGGTTGCCGTAGGCGCGCCCCAGGCGGATCATCGCGCCGGTCGAGAGCGTATTGAGGACGAGCTTCGTGGCCGTCGCGGCCTTCATGCGGGTCGATCCCGTCAGCGCTTCCGGCCCGACCTTGGGGAGAATCAGCACGTCGCACGTCTCGACGAGCACGCGCGGCGGGTCCGAGCACGACACGAGCCCCGTCGTCGCACCGATCGTCTGTGCGCGCGACAGCGCCGCCCGCACGAACGGGGTCGTACCGCTCGCCGCGATGCCGAGCACGAAGTCCGCGGGCGTCACCCGCGCCTGGTCCATCGCCGCCATACCCGCGTTCACGTCGTCCTCGGCGCCTTCGGCGCTCTTCACCAGCGCCTGGTATCCGCCGGCGATCACCCCCACCACCATGTCGGGCGGCGTGCCGAACGTCGGCGGGCACTCACTCGCGTCGAGCACGCCGAGCCGCCCCGAGGTCCCGGCACCCACGTAGACGAGCCGCCCGCCCCGGCGGAAGGCCTCCACGACGAGATCGAGGGCGCGGGCCAGGTCGGCGCGCACCGCGTGCACCGCCCCTGCCACGGTCGCGTCCTCCGCGTTCAGGAGGTCGACGATCTCGAGCGTCGCCGCGACGTCGATGCGTTGGGTGCGAGGGTTGCGCTGCTCGGTGAGCCGCGGGTCGCGGTAGTCGGACGAAGGGCCGGTCATGAAGGGTATCGGATGGCCCCCAAGTTAGACGTTGACCCGAACTCGGGTCAACGTGCACAATTCGGCATGCGCAAAAACCTCGGTCTCGCGCTGCTGCTGCTGACGGCGTGCCGTGGCGGCGTCAAGCTGCCTGAGACCATCCCCGTCCCGCCCGACGTCCCCGCCCTCATCTCTCCGGCCATCGCGCCCCCCGCTGTCGACACGCCCGCGAAGCCGGCGGGGGGCGTGGTGGCGGGCCGTGACGCGCTGATCGCCGCCGACTGGCCCCTCGGCCTGCGCGTCAAGCCCGTCGCCGGTGCGCATGCCATGGTGGTCACCTCGCATCCGCTCGCGAGCGACGTCGGCGTAGACGTTCTGCGCCACGGCGGCAACGCAGTCGACGCCGCCGTGGCGGTCGCGTTCGCCCTCGCCGTGGTGCACCCGGTCGCGGGCAACATCGGGGGCGGCGGCTTCATGGTCGTCCGAAACCACGACGGCACGGTGCACGCCCTCGACTTCCGCGAGGCGGCGCCGGCCGCCGCCCGGCGCCACATGTACGTCGATTCGGCGGGGAACGTCCTGGAATCGTCCCTCACGGGTCACCGCTCCGTCGGCGTGCCGGGCAGCGTGGCCGGACTGTACGAGGCGCACCGCCAGTTCGGGCACTTGCCGTGGAGCGAGCTGGTCGCGCCCGCGGTCCGCCTGGCGCGCGAGGGATATACGCTCGACGGCGCGCGCAGTCGCCAGATCGGCCGGGAGGCCGAGCGCCTCGCCCGGTTCACCGCCTCGCGCGCTCAGTTTCTCAGAAATGCGGAAGTGCCGCAACCGGGCACGCGCTTCGTGCAAGCGGACCTGGCCCGCACGCTGCAGCTGATCGCCGACAGCGGACCCCAAGTCTTTTATCAGGGCGGCATCGCCGAGCTGATCGTAGAAGAGATGGCGCGCGGCGGCGGGCTGATCACGCGAGACGACCTCGCCCGCTATCGGGCCAAGTGGCGCGACCCGATCGCGATCACCTACCGCGGCTATACGATCTACACCATGCCGCCGCCCTCGGGCGGTGGGGTCACGCTGGCGGAGATCCTCAACGTGATGGAGGGGTACGCGCCCCTCCCGCCGTTTGGAAGCGCCCGGCTGATGCACCTCCAGACGGAGGCGATGCGCCGCGCGTACGTGGACCGCAACGCCTTTCTCGGCGATCCGGACTTCGTGGGCATCCCGCTCGCGCGGCTGCTCTCCAAATCGTACGCCGACACGCTGCGAGCGAATATCGATCCCCAGCGCGCGACGCCCTCGGCGGCGGCCGGGGGCGCGCGATCGGAGGGGACGGAGACGACCCACTACTCTATCGTGGATGCCGACGGGAACGCCGTGTCCTGCACCACGACGCTGAACAACGATTTCGGTAGTGCGGTGACGGTGGCGGGGGCGGGATTCCTGCTGAACGACGAGATGGACGATTTCATGACGGCGCCCGGCAAGCCAAACCTGTTCGGGCTGGTGCAAGGGGAGGCGAACGCCATCGCCCCGGGCAAGCGCATGTTGTCGGCCATGACGCCGTCCATCGTTCTCGATCCGACCGGTGGGCTGCTACTCGTATTGGGCTCGCCCGGCGGATCGCGCATCCCGACAGCCGTGTATCAGGTGATCTCGGACGTGATCGATCAGGAGATGCCGCTCCCGAGCGCCGTAGCGGCGCCCCGGCTGCACCATCAGGCGGTCCCGGACACCCTGCATCTCGAGCGCGACGGCTTCGTCCAGGCCGCTATCGACTCGCTGGAGGCAATGGGTCACCCGGTGGGCCTGTGGAACTACAAGACCGAGGTCAACGCGATCGCGCGCGCCGCCGCCGGCTGGGTCGGCGTGGCCGATCCCCGGCGCGGCGGCGGCGCGGCGGGGTACTGATTTAAGGAAGGCCATCCAGAACACCAGATCCTTCGCTCGCGCGCGTTCCACGCGCTCGCTCAGGCTGACAGCGCCGCGCGGCTTCGGTAGAAGAGGGAGTGATGGAGGACCCGGAGGCCCCTCGAGCCAGTGTCTGCCGAATCGTGAATCGAGGGGTGGTTTCTCCCTCTCCCCCTTCGCGAAGCGACGGAGTCTGTCATCCCGAGCGCCGCAAGGCGCGAAGGATCCGCTTTCCTACGCCTTCACCGTCAGCGGCGCGTTCAGCTTGATCGTGATCGCCGCACCTTTAGGGATCACCACGTCGATGTCGCGCGACGCGCGGGCGGCCGCCGCTCCGGCAGCAGCGCCGGCCGCGCCCCCAATCACCGCGCCCTTCGTGTTCTTTCCCAAGAGCTTGCCAACGATCGCCCCGGCCACCGCCCCCCCGGCGACCTTGGCGGCGTCGGCCTTCGTCACCCCACGGCCCTTCATGACGGTATCCATTGCCACAACGGAGGCATCGATCGAGTAGCTCTTGCCGTGCACCGTGACGCTGGTGACCGACAAATCGATCTTGCCGGTGGAGTTCGGGTTCGGCGCGGGGTCGGCCGCCGTGATCGTTCCGGAGACGGTCGCGCCCGCCGGGATCACGACCCGCCCGGTCGCGTCCTTCACATCCTGGCTCACCGTCGCGCTGAACGGATCACCGGCCTTCGCCGAGCGCGTGGAGATCGTGTCGCTGGCCGCGGCCGGGACGCGGGTCCCCGCTGCCAGCATCAGCGGAGCCGGGGCCGCGGGCTTCGGCGCAACCGGTTTCTTCACCGGCGCCTTTTTCTCGGGCTCGGGCTTCGCGGCCTCGGGCGCCCGAGCCGGCACGTCCTTCAGGGCCGCCGTTGATTCGGTCGGCGCGAGCGTCAGGTTGCGAGCCGTGGAGTCGGCCGACTGGCTCGTCTGGTCGGGCTTGGCGCAGGCGAGAAGCGCCACGCCCGCCAGCGCGGCGAAGAGCGATCCCTGCATCGCTAGCCTTGTCATGTCGTCCCTCTCATTGAGTTTCGCAGGCATCTAATATTCGCAGGCACGTAATATAGGAAAGTGGCCCCTCAAGTTCCCAGGCTGAAGCCTGGGCCCGCTGAGGCGCAGTGCTAAAGCACACTCGCCATGTCCGTTAGGACGGCGCCACACCAGTAGGGGCGCAGCATGCTGCGCCCCTACACCCGGGTGGGAACTACCAGCGGCTGGACCGGGCGTCCTACAGCCGGCTCTTCAGGAATGCCGGCGTCAGCCCCTGCAGCCAGCTCGCAAGGAGGGTGAAGCGGTCGGTCAGCAATAGCAGCCCGAGAAGGATTAGCAGGATGCCCGCGATCCGCTCGACCCAGACGAGATACGGCCGGAACCGCTGGAACCAGGCGAGGAACCGGTCGAGCGCCAGCGCGGTCAGGAGGAAGGGAACGGCGAGCCCGATCGAGTAGGCGGTGAGCAGCGCTGCCCCGTGCCCCACGCTCGCCTGGGCGGCGGCCAGGGTGAGAATGGCTCCGAGGATCGGTCCGATGCAGGGGGTCCAGGCCGCCCCGAACGTGACGCCGACGAACGCGGATCCGAGGTAGCCGAGGGGCTTGTTGGCGAGCTGCAGCCGACGCTCACGGGTGAGAAAGGCGGGCTGGATCACACGCAAGAGGTACAGCCCGAAGAGAATGACCACGACACCGCCGATGCGGCCGATCCACACCTGCCAGTGCAAGAGCAGCACCCCGAGGGCGGACGCGCTCGCGCCCAAGGCGATGAAGACGGCCGAGAACCCGGCCACGAAGGCCAGCGCGTGCAGCAAAGCCGTTCCCCGGCGTACCTCCAACTCGTCGGCGGACAGGCCCGTGAGAAACCCCACGTAGCTCGGGATCAGCGGGAGCGTGCAGGGAGAGAGGAAGCTCAGCAACCCGGCGGCGAAGGCAATGCCGACGGAGGGGGTCACCCGCAGAAGCAGACCGCCGAGACCACGGTCGTCCAGCGACCGTCGTCGCCGCACTCGGCGGTCGACGTGATGTTCATCGTCCGGACGATCTCCCCCGACAGCAGCCACTGCTCGCGCCGCTCGTCCCACGCCTTGTCCGAGTCGAACGGGACGCCCAGCACGGTCGCGAGCATCGACGCCGCGAGGTCTTCGGCGTACTCCCCCGACGTCATCTCGTTCTGCCCGTAGCTGTGGTGCTCGGAGATGTAGCCGTGGTGGGACTGGTCCGCCGGCATGGCGACGCCGATCGACGCGGCGACGAGGCGGCTCGGCTCGTTGGTGGCGGATTCGGCGATGACCGCGAAGACGACCTGCCCGGGCTTCATGAGCGAGAGGCCTTCCTCGCGGTCCACCAGCTCGCAGTGGGGCGGGAAGATCGAGCTCACCCGCACGAGGTTGAAGTTGGCGAGATGCGCGTCCCGCAGCGCCATCTCGAAGCTGGTGAGTTTTTCCTTGTGCCGACCGACGCCCTTCGTGAGAAAGGCCTTGGTGGGCACGAACATTCGTGAATCGATCAACCCGTCACCTCGTGCGCGCTAAAGGGTTCGCCTGCTGACAGGTGCGGCACAATCCATAGATCTCCAGCCGGTGGTGGTGGGGCCGGAACTCGACCTCCTCGGCGAGCAGGGCGATCATCCGCTCGAGCCGGTCGTTCGCGAACTCCGTCACCTGCCCGCACGACGAGCAGATACAATGCTCGTGCGCCTGGCCGGCCGCGAGCGGCTCGTACCGCTTGAACCCCTCGCCGAAGTCGTGCTCCTTGGCCAGCCCGGCGCGGACTAGGAGGTCGAGCGTCCGATAGATCGTCGCCGTGCCCACCGCGACTCGCTTCGCCACACGCCGCCCCACCTCTTCGGCCGACAGATGCTCGCCGGCGAAGAACACCGCCTCGGCCACCGCCAAGCGCTGCTGCGTCGCCGGCAGGTTGTGCTCCGCCAGGTAGCGGCGGAATTCCTCGAGGAGCTTGGTTCCGTCAACCTTCATACCACACCGCCGGCCCCACCGCCACGGGCGGTTCGGGGTCCCCGGTCCGCTCGGCGGCCGCCTGCATGACGCGGGCGATGACGTCCGCGGGCGACAGCGCCGTCTCCTCGACCTCGATGCGGGACTGACCCCGCTCCTTCCCCCGCACGATCAGCATGTAGCGTGCCGTATACACGCGCAACCGGCCGCCGGCTTCCCCCCGCTCCCCCTCCGCCGCCCGGCAGGCCACCACCGCCGTGCCCCACTCGCGACCCTCACGCTTCCAGGGCCGGAACAGGTAGATGGTCTCGATCTCGGAAGGCGGCACCCGGAGGGCGATGGCCTCGGCGAGCTTCGC
>Ga0209056_10000776_pt1 | contig 35363 bp, 31 predicted proteins | sample GraSoiAngelo_114_FD_185876 | JGI IMG/M metagenome (GOLD analysis project Ga0209056, IMG submission 185876) | Grasslands soil microbial communities from the Angelo Coastal Reserve, California, USA - 14_0903_13_40cm (SPAdes) (version 2) | ecosystem: Environmental > Terrestrial > Soil > Grasslands... | reverse complement strand
GGAGCGCTCGAGGCCCATTTCCTCGAGGGATCGAAGGCCGTGGCGCGCGCGCTGCGGGAGAATCTGATGCAGCTCGGTCTCTCGGGCCGCGGGACGGTCCACGAGGCGGACCTGTCCCGGATCGACCTTCCGCCCGGGGCGGCGCCGCCCTTCGACCTCGTGTTTCTCGATCCGCCGTACGCCGGGAACGCGGGCGCGCTCTGGCTGGAGCGCCTGGGCGGGCTCCCCTGGTCCCCACGGGGAGGGGTCGTGGTGTACGAGCGGCGGAAGGGGACCGAGGCCGTGCCGCCCTCGGGATTCGGGATCTTGACCGAGCGCACCTATTCGGATACGACGGTCACGTTCTATCGCGCCCTCACGGCCTGAGGCCGTGAGGCGGGGAGGGTGGGAATGAAACGCGCGGTGTTCGCGGGGACGTTCGACCCGGTGACGAACGGGCACCTGGACCTGATGCAGCGCGCGCTCCGCATGTTCGACCACCTGACGGTGGCGGTCGCGGAACGCGCGGAGAAGGGCGTGGTGTTCACCCAGGCGGAGCGCGTCGCGATGATCCGCGAGGCGGCCTCCTCGCTGACGCGCATCACGGTGGAGCCCTTCCAGGGGCTCCTCGTGGATTTCGCGCGCGAGCGGAAGATCCCGGTGCTCGTCCGGGGGCTCCGATTCATCTCGGACTTCGAGTACGAGTTTCAGATGGCGCTCATGAACCGGCGCCTCTTCGATGAGATCGAGACGGTGTTCCTGATGCCCAGCGAAACCTACACCTACGTGAACGCGACCCTCGTGAAGGAGATCGCGCGCTACGGAGGGGAGATCCAGGGTCTCGTGCCTCCCAACGTCGCGGCGATCCTGAGATCGCGTCTCCAGTCGCACGCGAAGCCATGAAGAGCTCGCGGGTCTCCGCGCGCGTTCGCGCGCTCAAGCCTTCCGAGACGCTGGCGCTGGGAGCCCGCGCGCGCGAGCTCCGGGCGCAGGGGCACTCCGTCATCTCCTTCGCGGCGGGAGAGCCCGACTTCGATACGCCCGAGGACGTGCGGGAGGCGGGCGTCCAGGCGATCCGAGCCGGGCATACTCGGTACACCGCGGTGGGCGGCATTCCGGAGCTCCGCGCCGCGATCGCCGAGAGCCTGAAGCGCGAGAACGGACTTCAGTACGCCCCCAGCCAGGTCGTGGTGAGCAACGGGGCGAAACACTCGATCTGGAACGCCTTCCTCACGCTGGTCGAGCCCGGGGACGAAGTGCTCTGCCCGGTCCCCTACTGGGTCACGTTTCCGGAGCTGGTGCGGCTCGTGGGGGGCGAGGCGGTCTTCGTGCACCCGAAGCGGGGAGGCGTCAAGATCGGGCCCGAGGAGCTGGAGCGCGCGATCACCAAGCGCTCGAAGCTCCTGGTCCTGAACAGTCCCAACAATCCCTCGGGCGCCGTCTACACGAAGGAGGAGCTCGAGAAGCTCGGAGAGGTGATCCGGAAGCACGATCTCTACGTTCTCTCCGACGAGATCTACGAGCAGCTGGTGTTCGGGAACGCGCGGCACGTGAGCATCGCCTCCCTCCATCCCGAGATTCAGGAGCGCACCATCCTCGGATCGGATTCGCCGCCGCTCCGGCGGATCTGGCCGAGGGCATGGAGCGTCTCCAGGGACAATCGACCTCGAACCCTGCCTCGGTCTCGCAGTTCGCCGCGCTGCGCGCCTTCACGGGCCCTCGCGACTCGGTGAAGTCCATGCGGGCGTGCTTCGCGCAGAGGCGCGAGCTGATCGTGCGGAGGCTCTGCGCGATGCCGGGCATCCGTCTCGTTCCGCCGGAGGGCGCCTTCTACGCGTTCCCCGACGTGAGCGAGCGGATCCGTGCCGCGCGGAACGGCGTGACCGACTCGGCGAGCCTCAGCGATTTCCTGATCGACGAGGCCCGGATCGTTTGCGTTCCCGGATCCGCGTTCGGAATGGAGGGGCATCTCCGCCTCTCCTACGCGATCGGGGACAAGGACATCGAAGAAGGGTTGAACCGTCTCGAAGCCGCGCTGGATCGAATGTGAGAGAGGCTCACTGATGCCGACATACGAATACGAATGCGAGAAATGCGGTCACCGCTTCGAGGTGTTCCAGTCGATGACCGAGCCGCCTCGCAAGCGCTGTCCGAAATGCCGCGGCAAGGTTCGCCGCCTCATCGGCGGAGGGGCCGGGGTGGTCTTCAAGGGAACCGGTTTCTACACGACCGACTACCGGTCCCACGCCTATAAAGAACAGAAACGCAAGGAGTCCGGAGAGCCGGCGAAACCAAAAGGTGAAGGCGGCGAGCGCGGCAAGAAGAAGGAGCGCGACTCCGGGTCCTAACGCTTTTTATTTGACTCACTTCCCCCTCTCTTGGTAGCGTCCCGAGGCTCGTGCGGCGCTTCCCCCACCACTCCCGAATCCTATTCTGACGTCCTCGACCGGAAGCACGCAGCAAGCATGAATTCATCGAGTTACGAGAAAACGATAAACTGAAATTGAAAGGGGCGGGATGGCGTATCGTGTCACGCTGATTCCGGGCGACGGGACCGGGCCCGAAATCACCGAGGCGACGCGGCGCGTCCTCGAGAACACGGGCGTCCGGTTCGAGTGGGACGTTCAGGAAGCGGGCGTCGACGTGTTCCGGAAAGAGGGAACGCCGCTTCCGGTGCGGGTGCTCGACTCGCTCCGCCTGACGAAGGTCGGTCTCAAGGGTCCGATCACGACGCCGGTCGGGACGGGCTTCCGCAGCGTGAACGTCGCCCTTCGCAAGGAGCTGGATCTCTACGCGTGCATCCGCCCGTGCAAGACCTACCCCGGCGTCCGGTCCCGCTACCAGAACATCGACCTCGTGATCGTGCGCGAGAACACGGAGGACCTCTACGCCGGGATCGAATTCGAGCGCGGAAGCCAGGGGGCGGAAGCGCTGCGGGAATTGATCCGCGCCGAATCGAAGCGCGACATTCCCGAGGACGCGGGGATCTCGGTCAAGCCGATCAGCGTGTCGGCCTCGGAGCGCATCGTGCGTCATGCCTTCGAATACGCGAAGCGGGAGAAGCGCCGGAAGGTCACGGCCGTGCACAAGGCGAACATCATGAAATTCTCCGACGGGCTCTTCCTCGAGACCGCGCGCCGGACCGCGAAGGGATTTCCCGGGTTCGAGTTCGAGGACCGCATCGTGGACAACATGTGCATGCAGCTCGTCCAGACGCCTGAGAACTACGACGTGCTCGTGCTTCCCAATCTCTACGGCGACATCGTCTCGGATCTCTGCGCGGGATTGATCGGCGGGCTTGGGGTCGCGCCGGGCGCGAACATCGGAAACGACGCCGCGCTCTTCGAGCCGACGCACGGGAGCGCGCCGCAGTACGCGGGACAGAACAAGGTGAATCCGTTCGCGATGATCCTGAGCGGCATGCTCATGCTCCGGCATCTGGGGGAGCGCGAGACCGCCGACCGGCTGGAGCGCGCGGTGGCGGGCGTGATCCGCGAGGGCAAGAACGTCACCTACGACATGAAGACGAGGCGCGATGATCCCAGCGCGGTCGGCACGAAGGAAGCCGCGGACGCCGTGATCGCAGCGCTGGATTAGAGCCATGCTCGCCGATCGGGCGTCGATCGACGTCCTGGGAGGCCGGGGCGGCTCCGGTTCGGTGAGCTTTCGCCGCGAGAAATACGTCCCCAAAGGGGGGCCCGACGGCGGGGACGGGGGCGCGGGCGGAAGCGTGATCCTCGTCGTGAACGAGCACCTGCGCACGCTTCTCGATTTTCAGTTTCGCGCGCGCTTCCAGGCGCAGTCGGGAGCGCACGGCTCGGGCAACAAGAAGTACGGCCGGTCCGGAGAGGATCTGATCGTTCCGGTCCCGCCGGGAACGCTGGTGCTGGACGCGGAGTCGGGTGCCACGCTTACGGATCTGGTGGAGCCGGGCGCGCGCTTCGTCGCCGCGCAGGGAGGCCGCGGCGGGCGGGGCAACGCGCACTTCGCGACGCCGACCCGGCAGGCGCCGCGGAAGGCGGAGCCGGGGCGTCCCGGCGAGGAGCGGCGGCTCCTCCTAGAGCTCCGGCTCATCGCGGACGTGGGCATCGTGGGATTTCCGAACGTCGGAAAGTCCACGCTGCTCTCGCGGGTGAGCGCGGCGCGCCCGAAGATCGCGGAGTATCCGTTCACGACGCTGGAGCCGCACCTGGGGCTCGTGCGCGTGCGGGAAGAACAGAGTTTCGTGATGGCCGACCTCCCCGGCTTGATCGAGGGCGCGCATCAGGGCAAAGGGCTGGGCCACGAGTTTCTGCGCCACATCCAGCGGACGCAGACGCTCCTCATGCTGATCGACAGCGCTTCGGAGGATCCCGCTGGAGACAGGGAGAAGCTGAACCGGGAACTCCGGGAGTACAGCGAGGACTTGACGAGAAAGCCCACCGTCATCGCGATGAGCCGCTCCGATCTCAAGAGCGGCGAAGCGCACGGTGGGCCGCCGTTCCAACTCGAGGGCGCCCATTGGGGGGGCTGGATCTCGGGGGCAACGGGGGCGGGAGTGGACCACCTTCTGGCAACCGTCTGGGACGTGTTGACCAGGACCGGCGGCATCGCGCCGGACAAGAGTCGGGGCGGCGACCGCGATGTCGCCCGAGCCAAGGAGCGATAGCCATGGTAGCGAAGGACGTTGCACGGCTCTGGGAAGAGCTGAGGCACAGGGATCCGGAGGAGAAGCTCGGCTGGATCACGCAGCTCGCCCAGAATCCGAGCGAGGATTCGATCGAAGTGCTCCTCGACGTCTTGCAGCAAGAGAGCTGGTTCCTGAGGGACCAGGCCGCCCGCGTGCTCGCCACGATGGGGGAGCCGGTGCTGGGACCGCTCGTCGAGTATCTCGGCTCGGGTCTCTGGTACACCCGCGCCTCCGCCGTGACCGCGCTCGGCCGGATGGGGAACCCGCGCGCGGCGGCGCCGCTGGTCGGGATGCTCAACGATCCCAATCGCACGGTGCGCGACGCGGTGTGGGACGCGCTGCTCGCGCTGTGCCGGAATGAGCTCGCCACGCGCGAGCTGGCCCAGGCCTTCGACGCGCTCCCCGAGCGCGCGCGACGGTTCGCGCTCGACGGTCTGCTCGAGCGGGACGCCGAAGCGGCCGGGCAGGTCGTGCTGTACATGGAGGAGCCGGCCCAAGCCCAGGAGATTCCTGCGCCAGAGCCGCGCGAAGGCGACCTCTCGTGGAAGGACGTGGTCGGGGGAGAGGGAGAGGCGAAGCAGGCGGCACGCTGATCGCGCCGCGGCTCGGGGGTGCCGTGGAGGGGAGGAGGGAAGACGGGCCGGATGCCGGCCGAAGGAAGCTTGGGGTCGCGGATCCGGAGTATCCGGGGCGTCTCCGGGAGCTTTCGAGTCCCCCCGATCCATTGTTCCTCACCGGACGCTGGGATCATCCCGGCCCCCACGTCGCGATCGTCGGATCGCGGCATCCGACCGAGGATGGATGTGACGTGGCGCGCGAGCTCGCGGGCGCTCTCTGTGAGCGAGGGGCCGCGATCGTGAGCGGTCTGGCGCAAGGAATCGACGCCGCAGCTCACGGAGGTGCGCTCGATGCGGGCGGCCTGACGGGTGCCGTCCTCGGGACCCCACTCCAAGAGATCTATCCTCGCGAGCACGTCGAGTTACAAGGGCGCGTGGCACGCTCGCTCGGCATCATGACCGAGATCCCTCCTGACGGATTCGCCACTCGGAACACCTTCGCGGCGCGGAACCGCATGGTGGCCGCCATGGGTGACGTGGTCGTCGTGGTCCAGGGTGCCCTGAATAGCGGTGCCCTGATCACGGCAGAAGAAGCCGCGAGGCTTGGGCGGCCCGTGGCGGCGTTGCCTTGGGACTCGCGGGAACCGCTCGGCGAAGCACCCCATGCGTTGATCCGCTCGGGAAGGGCAACGCTCGTGCGGAATGCCGATGATGTGCTGGAGCTCATTGGGAGGAAAGCGCCGGAAAGCGGTGTTTCCCTCGGAAATGGTGAAGATAAATTTCCCACGGGAAACACCGCTTCCCGGCGCCTTGCCCCGAACGTTGCCATCCCGCTCCACCTCACTCCAATCGAGGCAGCGCTCTACTGCGCACTTCGCGAACGGCCCCTTCCCTTGGACCACCTCGCGTCGGCCGCCTCGCTCACGGCGTCCGACCTCTCGATCGCGCTGCTCGCGCTCGAGCTCCGTGGTCTCGCCCGGCGCATGCCAGGCGGACTGGCACGCAGGACCTCCAGCGCCCGCCTTGCCCGCGACGCCGGCACCGGGCGCTGACGTGGGGCACACGCCACTTCGTCCGCTCCGGCAGAGGCTCGAGGTCCTTCTTCTCCACGCGCTCGGACTGCTCGCCCGGGCGCTCCCGTTCGAAGCCACGAGTGCCTTCGGAGCCGTGCTGGGCCTGCTCGCATTCCATCTTCTCGGCCGCAGGCGCCGCATCGCCGTGGAGAACATCACGCGCGCGCTCGGGCCCGAGGTGGATGGAATGCCCGCGCGGGAGCTCGCGCGCCGGAGCTTCATCCAGATCGGCCGGTCGTTCATGGAATTCCTCGCCATGCCGCGGCTCGGCCCGCGAGGGATCCTCGATCGCGTGGAGCTCATCGGCTACGAGCCGATGCTGGCACGGGCTCATGAAGGGAAGGGCGCGGTGATGGTCACGGCGCACTATGGGAATTGGGAGCTCCTCGGTGCCGCGGTGCGCGCCAGGGGCGGCCCCGTGCGCTACGTGCTCCCGCCGCAATCGAACGAAGGGAGCGACGCCTACTTCGACCGGATCCGGGAGCAGATCGGTATCGAGGCGGTGAAGATCGGGTTCGGGATGCGAGGCGCGCTGAAGGCGCTTCGCTCGGGAGCGTTTCTGGGAATGCTCCCGGATCAGGACGCGCGGAAGGTGGGAATACACGTGCCCTTCTTCGGCCGGCCGGCCTCCACCCATACCGGGCCGGCGCGGCTCGCCTACCGCGCGCGCGTTCCGATCGGGATCGGATTGATGGAGCGCGAGCCCGGTGCGCGGTTTCGGTCCCGGCTCGTGGCGGTGCTCGAGCCCGATCCCGGGGCCGAGGAATCGCGCGAGGTGGAGCGGCTCACCCGCGCCATCAACGAGAACATCGAAGCGGGCGTGAGGCGCCGGCCGGATCACTGGTACTGGCTGCACCGCCGCTGGAAGACGCCGCCCGTAGCGTCCCCGGCCGAGCCCGGCGAAGCGCGCGCGGTGAGCGTCCGCCCACCCGCTATGACGTGAAGCCGATGTCCTTCGAGGGCATGTCGAAGGATTTGATCTTTCCGAATTGCTCCTCGTACTTCTTGATGTTCGTCTCGAGCGCGGTCAGCAGGGAGCGCACGTTGGGCGGCGTCATGACCACGCGCGCGAACACTTTGCTCTTCGGATTTCCGGGGAGAATGCGCGCGAAGTCGAGCACGAACTCCGAGAGCGAGTGGCTGATCACCACGAAGTTCGAGTAGATCCCTTCCGCTTCCTTCTCGCCCAATTCCATATTGATGGAAGTGGGCTGGCCCTGCGGCTCGGCCTTCATCCGTAATCCTCCTTGTCCCAGAGATTTACGCAAGCAATGGCGCTAAAGATATCGCCTAACCTGCCGTAAATCAACCTGATAGGGCCGACCTCAATCAAGGGCAGCTGGCCTCAATCCCAGGAGGGGACCCGGTGGGTGAGAAGCGGGCGCCGGAATCGGCGCGGGTCGAAGAGCAGATCGTGGTCGCCTGGAAACACTACGCCGAGCGGAAGGCCCAGGGTCTTCAGCGGATCGCCGAAGGCGCGTGCTATCTGGATCCGCGCCCCTGCCCCTTCGAGCCGCGTCCCGATTTCGAAGGCCGGTTCGTTCAGGAGTGCATCCATTGTGCCCGGATGCAGGGGCAGGTCGAGGAAGTTCAGCCGCAGCAGGAGGGCGCCACGGGGGTGATCCCCACCCTGGCCCTTCTCTTCCACCTCCTCCAAGAGGAGGCAAGGTCGGTCCGCCGCGAGCACGAGGACGGGCTCGAGGACGAGGCCGAACGGTACCGGAGCGCCGGCTTTCTCTTCCGCTCCATTCCGCTCATGCACGTGGCGCTCACGCACGAGCGGATTGCCCGGCTCCTCCTCACCGCGATCGGCGGAGCGTTCGCGGTGGAGGTGGACACGCAGCTTCTGTTCCGGATCGTGTCGGAAGGGGAAGCCCTCGAGCTGATGGACTGCTTCCGCCGCGCCGACCGGCGCGACCCGGATGCCGAGATGCGGACTCCCGTGGACCTCGACGCGTTCGAGTCGGCGGGCGGCTTCGACGGCGACGTCTTCGCCCCGCTGCGCGAGGAGCGGCTGCCGCTCGATCCCGACCGCGATCTTCTCGCGGACGCGGTATTCGACGGGCGCGCGTCGATGGTCCCCAACGCACAGCGGGAGATCCGTCTGCCGGAGCGGCTCGCCGAAGTGCTTCCGGAGGGCCCGGTCGCCATCCTGCCCGTCTTCGGGCGTGAGAAAGTGCGTGGCATCCTGGTGGTCTCGCAGACCTCCGCCTACTCCGGATGGACGGCGGATCAGATGGAGCTTCTGGGCGCGATCGCGGCCCAGGCCGGGATCGCCTTCGAGGGGAACACGGTGCTCGACACGGTGCGGCGGCGCGGCGCCGCGGTCCGGTCCGCGATCGAGTTCAGCCGCAGCGCGGCCCAGCCTTCGCGCCCCGACACCCGGGCGGAGCAGGCGCTGAAGGCGCTCCTCCAGGCGAGCCAGGCCACGGGGGGCATCGCGTGGGTTCGCGCCGACGACGGCTCGCTCGACCTGGCCCACGTGCACGCGGTGGATCCCGGATCCACGCAGGACCTCGGAACGCTGGGGACCTGGCTCCTCCAGTGGTTCGAGGCGGACGGCAAGGCGATGACCGCGGACAACGTCGCGGAGGATCCCCGCTTCGCGGGGTTCCTGCCCGAGGATTGGCGATGTCTCCTGGCGGCGCCCATCGTGAGCGGGAACCGCGTCGCGGGAGCGCTCCTCGTCTTCAACAAGGCGGGCGGCACCCAGGACGATCCGCTCTCCTTCGACGCCGAGGACGCGCGCGTCGCCGAGCTCGTCGCCTCGATCGCGTCGCTCGCCGACAGCCGCTCCTCGCAGGAGGAGACGCTGCGGGTGAAGGACCGGCGTCTCCATGAGGTGGAAGCGCAGCTCCGCCATGCTGAGAAGCTCGCCGTCGTGGGCGAGCGCGGAGTGCAGGTCGCGCAGGACGTGCGCAATCCGGTCGCGGCCATCACCGGCTTCGCGAAGCGGGTGCTGAAGTCGCTCTCCGCCAAGGACCCGAACCGCGAGTATCTCGAGATCATCCTGCGCGAGACCGAGCGCCTGGAGCGGGTCCTGAGCGAGCAGGTGGCGCTGGCGCAGATGACCCGGCCCCGTCTCAAGCTCGAGAACCTGAACGCGCTGGTGCAGGACGTGCTGCAATCGCAGGCGGAGGACCTGGTGCGCCGGCGGGTGCGCTTGCTGAAACGCCTCAGTCCCGACGTGCCCACGCTGCTTCTGGACAACGAGAAGATGCGGCAGGTGCTCGTGAACGTGCTGAGCTATGCGCTCCATTCCGTCCCGAGCGGCGGGCGCGTGCGGGTGGAGACGCGTGCGGCGCAGGGCGCGGTGCAGGCCGAGATCGCGCACGACGGACCCAAGGTGGCGGGCGAAGTGCTGGACCGTCTCTTCGTTCCGTTCTCGACCTCCAGGCGCTATGGCGCGGGGGTGGGGCTGGCGATGGCGTACCAGATCGTGCGCGAGCATGGGGGCGAGATCCGGGCGCGCAGCGAGGGGGACTGGAGCAGCATCGTGACCATCTATCTGCCCACCCGGGAGAACGACGACCGCCGGCGGAAGCCGGACCGTCGGGATTCGCGCGCCGACCGGCGCCGCAAGCTCGCCTGACCCACCCCGCGGGCCCGGCCGCCGTTGACCCAAGCCCTGGGCCATGTTAACGTTCCCGTCCGGCGCGACCCTAGCTCAGTTGGTAGAGCACCACGCTGAAAACGTGGGTGTCCGCAGTTCGATTCTGCGGGGTCGCACCATTCCTTTTCGCGAGGACTCCCCCGAAGGCAAGGCTTCGCGACTCGTACTCCAAGCTGGTGTAGCTCAGCTGGTAGAGCACGTCACTCGTAATGACGGGGTCACCGGTTCGATTCCGGTCACCAGCTCCATTCCCGGGTCGGCCGGCGGGAACCTGCGGCCGCACGTCACGACCAGAAACCGCCACGCCGCGCCCCTTCGGGGGACGCGGCGGAAGCGCGGCAACGCGGAGCGACTCCACTGAAACCGGAAGCTTCGAGAACCGACCCTCTCGCGGGTCTCATGGTGAGCGCCTCGGGCGTTCGAGGGATCGTGGGCCAGACCCTGACCCCGGACGTCGTGCTCCGGGTCGCGGGGGCGCACGCCTCCTTCCTCGATCCGGGTCCCGTCGTCGTGGGGCGCGACACCCGTCCCAGCGGGGAATGGGTCCTGCGACTCACCGAGGCCGCGCTTCTCGCTTCGGGGCACGACGTGATCGACGTGGGAATCGCGCCCACTCCCACCATCCTCTACGCGATCCGCCACCACCGCGCTTCCGGCGGCATCGCGATCACCGCGAGCCACAACCCGGCGCCGTGGAACGCGCTCAAGCTCTTCGGGCCGGGCGGAACCTTTCTCGCGCCGGCCCAGTCTGAAGAGGTGGCCCGCCGGGCGAGCCAGGGGCGCGCCTCGTGGGTTCCGAACGCTCAGGTGGGCGCCCTGCGCTCCGATGCGGACGCGATCCTCCGCCACCGCGAGGCGATCCTCTCCGTGGCGGGGCTGGATCGCGAGCGGATCCGGAAGCGGCGGTTCCGCGTCGTCGTGGATGCCACGAACGGCGCGGGCTCGGAGGCGACGCCGGCGCTCCTCGAAGCGCTGGGGTGCGAGGTGGACCGGATCTTCTGCGTGCCCGACGGGCGTTTCCCGCGTGTTCCCGAGCCGTTGCCGGAGAACCTGGGCGCCCTGCGCGAGCGCGTGCGCGTCACCGGGGCGGCCGTCGGATTCGCCAACGATCCCGACGCCGACCGGCTCGCCATGGTGGACGAGCGGGGAGAGCCGATCGGAGAGGAGCGCACGCTTCAGATCGCGATCGACTGGGCGCTCGCCCTCGCCCCCGGTCCCGTCGCGGTGAATTCCTCGACCTCGATGGCGGTGGACCTCATCGCGCGCCGCTACGGCGTGCCGGTGCATCGGACCAAGGTCGGGGAGGCGCACGTGGCGCAGAAGCTGATCGAGATCCAGGGCCGGATCGGAGGCGAGGGGAACGGAGGCGTCATCTATCCCGCCCTCCACGCCACGCGGGACGGGCTTCTGGCCGCGGCGATCGCGCTCGACTGGCTGTCGCGCGATGCGCGCCCCTTGAGCGCGCGCGTCGCGGAGCTCCCTCAGTTCGCGGTGGTCAAGCGCAAGCTCGACCTCAGGCTGACCGATCCGGACTCCCTCCAGGAGGCCCTTGGGAGGGCGTTTCCGGACGCGGAACGCAATGTTCTGGACGGGGAAAAGTACCTCTGGGAAGATAGTTGGGTCCAGGTGCGCGCTTCGGGCACGGAACCGATCGTCCGCATTCTCGCAGAAGCCAAGAACGAGACCGCAGCCGCCAAGCTGGCGCATCTGGCGAGCGAGGCGGTCGAGCGCTCTCAGGCGCACGCCCAGCCACGGTAGAGGAGAAGACCGAACATGTGCGGCATTGTGGGTTACGTCGGGTCACAGGATTCGCTGCCCATCCTGCTCGAGGGGTTGCGGCGGCTCGAATACCGCGGCTACGACTCCGCGGGCGTGGCGATCCTGAACGGAGGCGGGCTCTCCGTGCAGAAGGCCGCGGGCAAGATCGCGGTTCTGGAGGCCCTCCTGGACGGGTCGCGCCCCAGGGGATCGCTCGGCATCGCGCACACGCGCTGGGCCACGCACGGCGAGCCCACCACCGTGAACGCCCATCCCCACGTCGACTGCAAGGGGAACATCGCGGTCGTGCACAACGGGATCATCGAGAACTACGTGACGGTCAAGAAGAAGCTCGAGCAGGAAGGCCATCGCTTCACCACCGATACCGACACCGAAGTGATCGCCCACCTGATCGAGAAGTACTTCGAGGGGAACCTCGAGCGCGCGGTCGCGCTGGCGCTCCAGCATCTCACCGGAACGTACGGCATCGCGGTCATCGCGCGGGACGATCCGAGCAAGATCGTGGGCGCGCGGCACGGGAGTCCGCTCGTGGTCGGCATCTGCGACTCCGAGTACGTGCTCGCCTCCGACGTCTCGGCCATCATCCGCCACACGAACCAGGTCGTGTACCTCGACGACGGCGAGATGGTCACGCTCACTCCCTCGGGAATCCACACGACCACGATCCGCGAGGAGACGGTTTCGAAGCGCGTCGAGACGGTGGACTGGGAACTCGACATGATCGAGAAAGCCGGCTTCCCGCACTTCATGCTCAAGGAGATCTTCGAGCAGCCCCAGTCGCTCCGGAACACGCTGCGCGGCCGCCTCATCGTCGAGGAGGGCACCGCGCGCCTGGGCGGGCTCAACATGTCCCCCGCGGAGCTGCGCGCGATCACGCGCGTGGTCATCACCGCGTGCGGGACGTCCTGGCACGCGGGCATGATCGGCGAGTACATGATCGAGGAGCTGGCGCGCATCCCGGTCGAGGTGGAATACGCGTCGGAGTTCCGCTACCGGAACCCGATCCTGGAACCCGGCACCTTGGTTCTGGTCATCAGCCAGTCCGGAGAGACCGCCGACACGCTCGCCGCCATGCGCGAGGCGAAGCGGCGCGGCGCGCGCGTGCTCGGGTTCTGCAACGTGGTGGGAAGCACGATCGCGCGCGAGTCGGACGGCGGCGTCTACATCCACGCCGGTCCCGAGATCGGCGTGGCGTCGACGAAGGCCTTCACCTCGCAGGTCGCGGCGCTGGCGCTGCTCACCCTCTACCTCGGCCGGCTCGGCGAGCTCTCCTCGGAGCTCGGCGCGGAGCTGGCGCGGGAGCTGGAGCTTCTCCCCGAGAAGCTCGAGCGCATCCTGGCGGGCGCGGAGCGGGTGAAGGCGATCGCGCGGGCCTACGCGCATCACAACAACTTCCTCTACCTCGGGCGCGGATACAACTTCCCGGTGGCGCTGGAAGGCGCCCTGAAGCTGAAGGAGATCTCCTACATCCACGCCGAGGGCTATCCCGCGGCCGAGATGAAGCACGGGCCGATCGCGCTCATCGACCAGAACATGCCGGTGGTCTTCATCTGCACGCAGGATTCCGCCTACGAGAAGGTCCTGAGCAACATGGAGGAGGTCCGGGCCCGCCGCGGGAAGATCATCGCGATCGCCTCGGAAGGGGACGATCACGTCGCGACCAAGGCGGATCACGTGATCTACATCCCGAAGACCCTGGGGCCTCTGACCCCGCTCCTCGCGGTCCTGCCGCTCCAGCTCCTGGCGTATCACATCGCGGTGGAGCGCGGGTGCGACGTGGACCAGCCGCGGAACCTGGCCAAGAGCGTCACCGTCGAGTGACCCGGAAACCGGAGTCCATCCTCCAAACACCGCACGCGCCGGCCGCCATCGGTCCCTACGCGCAGGGCCGGACCGGTCCGCTCACGGGACGCTGGCTCGTGTCCTCGGGGCAGGTGGGGCTCGATCCCGCGTCGGGGTCGCTGGTCCCGGGCGGCATCGGACCGGAGACGGAGCGGGCGCTCCGGAATCTGGAGGCCGTGCTGAAGGCGGGAAACGCGACCTTCCAGGACGTGGTCAAGACCACGGTCTTTCTGGCGGACATGGCCGACTTCGCCGCGATGAACGAGATCTACGGCCGTTTCTTTCCCGATCCCAAGCCGGCCCGGAGCACCGTGGCCGTGAACACGCTTCCCCGGGACGCAAGAGTCGAGATCGAGGTGTGGGCATTCCTGACGTGATGCAGGCGCCGCGCGAGACGGTGCGGCTGACCGAGCAGGTCTCCTGCTCGGGATGCGCGGCCAAGCTGAGTCCCGTCGACTTGAAAGACGTCCTCTCGGTCCTGTCCGGCGCTCCCAAGGCGAAAGGGGTCCTCGTCGGCCCGGACACCTGGGACGACGCCGGCGTCTTCCGCATCTCGCCCACCCGCGCGCTGGTGCAGACGGTCGATTTCTTCACGCCCATGGTGAACGATCCGTTCGAGTTCGGGCGCATCGCGGCCACCAACGCGCTGAGCGATGTCTACGCCATGGGAGGTACGCCGACCACCGCGCTCTCGATCGTGTGCTATCCCGAGTCGGGGGACATGTCCATCCTGCGCGACATCCTTCGCGGAGGGGCCGAGACCCTGAAGCGGGCCCGCGTGGCGCTGATGGGCGGGCACTCGGTGCGGGACAAGGAGATCAAGTTCGGATTTGCCGTCACGGGGGAGGTTCATCCCAAGCGGATCGTCTCGAACGCGGGGGCCCGGCGGGGCGACCTGCTCGTGCTCACGAAGCCGCTCGGAGTCGGGATCCTCGCCACCGCCTTGAAGCAGCGGCTCCTCTCCGAGGAGCTGCTTCGCCGGATGACGGAGCAGATGACGACGCTGAACCGGGCCGCGGGGGAAGCCATGAAGGCCGTGCGCGTGAGCGCGGCAACCGACGTGACCGGATTCGGCCTCCTGGGGCATGCCCTGAACGTGGCGCGGGCCAGCCGGAAGACGCTCCGCTTCTGGAGCGCCGCGGTCCCCGTGCTCCCCGGCGTGATCGAGTTCGCGAGCCGCGACGTGGTTCCCGGGGGTCTGATCAGCAATACGGCCTACGTCGCGCCGCACGTCGCCTTCGGGGAGGGCGTGCCCGAGACGCTCCGCAAGGTCTTCGCGGACCCCCAGACCTCGGGAGGTCTCCTGATCGCGGTTCCTCCGTCGCGCGGGGACGCGCTCCTGCGGCGTCTCAAGCGCGCGAAGGTGGAGGCAGCCGTCATCGGAGAGGTTCTGGCGCGTCGCTCGCGACCGCTCGAGGTCGCAGCATGATGGGATCGTGGGGACGGATGGGTTCTGGTGGATCCCGAGGACTTCAAATCCTTACGTCGGGCGCTCAAACCGTCCGAGGTGGGTTCGATTCCCACACGTTCCCGCCACCAAGTCCGGGGAGGAGAGGGAGGGGAGCATGCACGGGTTCCTGCATTCGCTGGTCTCGTTCGATTGGAGCGATCCGCGGGTAATCGGGTTCCTGGCTGCGATCGTCATCGTCGCGCTGGCCCGGAAGTGGTCCTTCGTGATTCTCATCGTGCTGGTGATCGCGCTCGGGGAAGGGCTCCAATATCTGCTGGGGAATTCGTCCCTGGGGCATGATTTCACGCACGGAGTCGTGATCGGAGTCTATGGTTTCGGTGGGATCCTCCTTCTCTTTCTCGCCATCGCGCACGCGTTCACGAGGGAGTAGCGCCGCTCTGGCACTCGTCCTCGCGGCGCTTCTCCTGAGCGGCGCGGCGGCGCGGGCCCAGACGCCCGTCCCTCCGAAGCCCGCCCGCACCTCCGCGCCCGCACCGACGCCCACCCCGGCGGCCGCACCCGCACCGGCGCCCATGGCGAAGGCGAAGCCCGCGCGCCCCGACTCCCTTCCGCGACGCTCGCGCCCCTTCTTCGTGATGGTGCGCTCGGCCGTGGTGCCGGGATGGGGGCAGGTGTACAACCACAAATTCCTGAAAGCGGGCATGGTTGTCGCGGGCGAAGGATTCCTCGGATACAAGGCGTGGCAGGAGCTTCAGAGGGAGAACGACGCGGTGAGCCGGCTGGACGCGGTGGGACAGGCAGGCTTCCGACCGGGAGATCCCGAGTACACGGACGCGCTTCTGGACGTCGAGATCCACAAGAATCGCAAGATCAACTGGATCTGGTGGGGCCTGGCGGCTCACCTGGTCTCCATGGTGGACGCCTACGTGGATGCGCACCTCGCTTCCTTCGAAGCCGATTTCGGACCGCCCGAGTCGGCCGTGGACTTGGGGGAACGACCCCGCCTCACGCTCGCCTTCCGGACCCGCTTCTAGCCCCCCGCCATGATTCCACGCTCCCGGGTTCGGAACTTCTGCATCATCGCGCACATCGATCATGGAAAGTCCACCCTGGCCGACCGGCTGCTCGAGATCACCGACACGATTCCACGCGGCAAGATGAAGGAGCAGGTCCTGGACAACATGGATCTCGAGCGCGAGAAGGGAATCACGATCAAGTCGCACGCGATCGCCATGCAGTACCGCGCGCGCGACGGAGAGACCTACCAGATGAATCTCATCGACACCCCCGGGCACGTGGACTTCACCTACGAGGTCTCGCGGAGCCTCGCCGCCTGTGAGGGCGCGATCCTGGTCGTGGACGCCTCGCAGGGCATCGAGGCCCAGACGCTCTCGAACCTGTTCCTGGCGCTGGATCAGAAGCTGGCCATCGTTCCCGTGCTGAACAAGATCGACCTTCCCGCCGCGCACCCGGACGACGTCTCGCTCGAGATCGCGCATCTCCTTCACGTGGAGCCCGAGGACGTGATCCGCGTTTCGGCCAAGGAGGGGCGCAACATCGAGGAAGTTCTCGAGGCGGTGATCCGTTCGGTGCCGGCGCCCCGGGACCAGAGCGCGGCGCCGCTCCAGGCCCTGATCTTCGACTCGGTCTTCGACCAGTTCCGCGGCGTGATCGTGTACGTGCGGATCGTGGGCGGGAAGATTCGGGCCGGGCACTCGATCCGGTTCCACTCCACCGGCAAGACGCACGAGGTCCTCGAGGTCGGCGTGCTCCGGCTGGGGCTCGAGCCCCGGGAAGAGCTCTCGGCGGGGGACGTCGGTTATGTGATCGCGAACGTGAAGGTCGTTGCCGATGCCAAGGTGGGGGACACGATCACCGACGCCTCCGAGGACCGGGAGGCGGAAGCGCTGCCGGGGTACCGCCCCGTGAAGCCCATGGTCTTCTCGGGGCTCTACCCGATCGACGCCGAGAGCTACGAATCGCTGAAAGAATCGCTGGCGAAGCTCCAGCTGAACGACGCCTCCCTCACCTTCGAGCCCGAGACCTCGCTCGCGCTGGGCTTCGGATTCCGGTGCGGCTTCCTGGGGCTCCTCCACATGGAGATCATCCAGGAGCGGCTCACGCGCGAGTACGGAGTGAACCTGATCGCGACGGTCCCGAGCGTGGAATACCGGGTGACGCGGACGGACCGGGAAGTGGTGCTGGTGGAGAATCCGGCGCTCCTTCCTCCCGCGAACCAGATCGAGCAGATCGAGGAGCCGTACGTGCGCGCGCAGGTCGTGGTGCCCGTCGATTACGTCGGGAACATCATGAAGCTCGCGCAGGACCGCCGCGGCATCTTCATCGGCATCGAGTATCCGGACGAGTCGCGCGCGCACATCACCTACGAGCTTCCGCTCGCGGAGATCGTGCTCGACTTCTACGACCGCCTGAAGTCGATCAGCCGCGGCTACGCCTCCCTGGATTACGAGTTCTCCGGCATGAAGCCGGCGGAGCTGGTGCGCATGGACCTGCTCCTGAACGGCGAGGCGGTGGACGCCCTCTCGGTCATCGTGCATCGCGAGAAGGCGTACGAGTGGGGCCGCGACGTCTCGGCCAAGCTCAAAGAGCTGATTCCCCGGCAGATGTTCCCGATCGCGGTGCAGGCGACGATCGGAAACCAGGTCATCGCGCGGGAGACGATCCCGGCCATGCGGAAGAACGTGCTGGCGAAGTGCTACGGAGGGGACATCACGCGCAAGCGGAAGCTCCTCGAGAAACAGAAAGAGGGCAAGAAGCGTATGAAACAGGTAGGCACGGTCCGTATTCCGCAAGAGGCGTTTCTCGCGGTCCTCCGCGTGGATCGGTGACCGCTTTGGGAGGCGACGACATGGATAGCGCACGAATCGCGGCCAAGGGTGGAACGAGACGCACGGCCCGCACCAAGTCCACGGTCCGGGAGTACGTCGAGGCGATCGTCCTCGCCATCCTGCTCACGGTGGTCATCCGCGGCCTGGTTGTCCAGGCCTTCCGGATCCCGACCGGGTCCATGGAGCCCACGCTCCTGGTCGGGGACTTTCTCTTCGTGAACAAGCTGGTGTACGGCTCCGAGATCGACATCGGCGCCGCGGGTCACCGCTTCATCTATTACCGCTTCCCGGCGATCCATCCGCCCCGCCGCATGGACGTGATCGTGTTCCGTTATCCCGACGACCCCAGCCGCGACTTCATCAAGCGCTGCGTCGCGGTGGAGGGGCAGACGGTGCAGATCAAGGACAAGGTCCTCTACGTCAACGATCAGCCGCAGGTGGAGCCCTACGTCGTGCACTCCGACGACAAGATCCTGCCGGTCACGATCAGCGCCCGCGACAACTTCGGTCCGGTGGTCGTGCCGAAAGGGCACATCTTCATGATGGGGGACAACCGCGACAACAGCCACGACAGCCGCTTCTGGGGGCCGCTGGCGCTGAATCTCGTGAAGGGGAAGGCGATGATCATCTACTGGTCCTGGGACGCGGAGCGGAACATGCCCCGGCTGAACCGGCTCTTCCGCCCGATTCGTTGACCGTGGAATACGGACTCTACATCCATCTTCCGTACTGCCGGAGCCTCTGCCCCTATTGCGACTTCGTGAAGTCGCCGCTCCACCGGGCCGAGCCCGAGCGTCTCCTGGCCGCGCTCGCGCGCGAGTGGGAGCTGGTGCGCGCCGCCGACGCCGCGGTCTGGAGCCGCCCGCGCACGATCTACGTCGGAGGCGGGACGCCGACGGCGCTCGACGCGGGCGCCCTCGCGAAGTTCTTGCAATGGATCGCCGGCGCGTGGGACCTCTCGCGCGTGCGGGAGCTCACGGTCGAGGCGAACCCGGAGGGACTGAGTCCGGAGAAGCTCCAGGTGCTCCTCGAGGGGGGTGTGAACCGCCTCAGCCTCGGCGTGCAGTCGCTCGAGCCCCAAGTGCTCCGCGCGCTCGGCAGGATCCACACGGCCGAAGCGGCGCTCACGGCGGTCGCTCTGGCGAGGCGCGCCGGATTCCGGAACCTCTCCGTGGATCTCATGTACGGAGTCCCCGCCGAGACTGCCGAAGGATTCCGCTCCGCCCTCGAACGCTTCGTGGCGCTCGGCATCCCGCATCTCTCCGCGTATCCGCTCCAGGTGGAGGAGGGCACGCCGCTCCACGCGAAGGTGGAGCGCGGCTCCGTCACCGTTCCCGGCGAGGAGGAAGTGCTCGCCCGGTACGAGGATCTGGTCTCGACGCTTTCCAGGGCGGGATACCGCCACTACGAGGTCTCGAACTTCGCCCTTCCCGGCGTTCACTCGCGCCACAACGAAGGCTACTGGATGCGGCGTCCCTATCTCGGGCTCGGCCCCGGAGCGCACTCCTTCGATGGAGGCGCGCGGTGGGGAAACGACGAAAACATCGAGCGGTGGTTCCATCGCGTGGAATCGGGCGAGCTGCCGCGCGCGGACGTCCGCGCGCTCTCGCGACGCGAGGCCGAGGAAGAAGGGGTCTTCCTCTCGCTCCGCCGCTCGCGGGGGCTGCGGGTGAGCCGGCACCTCAAGCCCTTCGCGCCCGAGCACGTGGCCGCGTGGAACGCGTGGGGGGTCGCAGGCGGAGCGCTGGCCAGGGCGCCGCGCGGGCGCGTGCGTCCCACGGATCGGGGACTCTTCCTCGCGCACGACCTCGCGGCGGAGCTCCTGGCGAGGGGCGCCTAGGCTCGATTGCCGCCGTCGCCCCGCGCCACGCGGTTCTCGGGGTTGACACCCCGCGGCCCCGGCTGATAGCGTTCCCCGGTTAGCACTTGGGATATCCGAGTGCCAACAACCAGACCAAACCCATGCTCCGACCCAATCTCAACGAGCGGCACCGGCGGATCCTCAAGTTCGTGGTGGAGAGTCACGTCATGAGGGCGGAGCCGGTCGGTTCCCAGTACGTCCGGATGGCCTACCACCTGAGCATCTCGCCCGCCACGATCCGGAGCGCCATGAAGCGGCTCGAGGAGGAGGGGTTCCTCGACCATCCGCATACCTCGGCGGGCCGCGTACCCACGGAGCGTGGCTATCGCTATTACGTGGACTCGCTCATGGAGCCCGAGCCGGTCGCGCCCGCCACGAGGCGCGCGCTCAACAAGGAGCTCGCGAGGAGCGCGGCCACGCTGGATGAGGTGCAGAGGCTCGCGGCCCGCGTGCTCGCCAAGAGCTCGGGCCAGCTCGCCGTGGTCGCCGTATGGCCCTGGGGGGAGCCCCATTCCGGGGTCCGCATCGGAGGGGCCGAGAATATCGCCGCACAACCCGAGTTCCAGACCGCGGATCGCCTCCGCGCGCTCGTGACGCTGCTCGCGGAGCCGGAGCCGCTCACGCGTGCGCTGGACACCTTCATGGATTCGGGCGGCGCCCGGGTCACCATCGGGCGCGAGCTGGGGGAGGGAGCCATGGAGGCGTGCTCGCTCATAGGCACGGGAATCGCATCGACCCGCTTCCGCGGTTCGCTGGGCGTGCTGGGTCCCGTCCGCATGCCCTACCCGAGGCTCCTTTCGCTCGTATCCTACATAGGAGAAAGGCTCGCGGAGCTCCCATGATGCGAAAGAAAGATTACAAGGACGAAGCGGAGCGCTCCGAGGCGGCCGGTCCGGAACAAGCCCTGGAGACGGAACCGAAAGATCCCGCCCAGCTCGCGGCCGATCTCGAGCGCGCCCGCGCGCGCGAGGACGAGCTCCTCCGGGCCGTTGCCGAGCTGACGAACGTGAACCGCCGGCGGAAGCAGGACATGGAGACGCTTGCCCAGCTCGCGCAGGAATCTCTGGTGCGGAGCATTCTTCCCGTTCTCGACGACATCGATCGCGCCCTTCAGGCCGCACGGGGCCGCGAGGGGGACCCGTTCCATTCAGGACTCCTCATGATTCGCGAGCGCCTCTGGCAGACCCTGGAGAAGGAAGGGCTGGAGAGGATCGACGCCCTGGGAGCGCACTTCGATCCGGAGCTGCACGAAGCGGTGGCGCAGCAGCCGAGCGACAAGCCCCCCGGAACGGTCCTCGAGGTCGTCCTTCCGGGATATCGGTTCCGGGGGCGCGTGCTGCGGCACGCGAACGTCGTCGTCGCGGGCCCGCGGGACGGCGAGTCGCGGGAATCCGTGGCGATCGAGAAGGGGAACGCGGCGCGGGGCGCCGGGGAGCCTGAATCCTGACCACGACGCGAGACTATTATGAAATTCTCGGCGTTCCCAAGACGGCGACGGACGACGAGATCAAGAAGGCCTACCGGCAGCTCGCGATGAAATATCACCCGGATCGAAATCCGGGAGACAAGAAGGCGGAAGAGAGCTTCAAGGAGGTCGCCCAGGCCTACGAAGTGCTCCACGACCCGGAGAAGCGCGCGCGCTACGACCGGTTCGGGCACGGAACCGGGCCGGGCGCACCGCCCGGCGGAGGCTTCACCGAGGCCGAGGGGTTCGATCTCGCCGACGCGCTCCGCGCCTTCATGCGCGATTTCGGCGGCATGGGCGGGGGATTCGGCGAGGTCTTCGAGTCGGGAGGCGGGCGCCGCGCGGCACGAAACGAGCGGCGCGGCAGGAATCTCGAGATCCGTCTTCCCCTGACCCTCGAGGAGATCGCGAACGGCGCCGAGAAGGTGATCAAGATCCGGCGCATGGTGCCCTGCTCCGAGTGCAAGGGCGCGGGGGCGAAGCAGGGCAGCTCCACGAAGGCCTGCCCCACGTGCGGCGGATCGGGGCAGGTCCGCTCCGTGCAGCGCTCGGTGTTCGGCCAGATGATCAGCGTGACGACCTGCGAGCGGTGTCACGGCGAGGGCGTGATCATCGAGCAGCCGTGTCCGAAGTGCTCGGGGGAGGGGCGGGTCCGCGTCCAGGAGGAAATCTCGATCCGCGTGCCGCCGGGCGTGATGGAAGGAAACTACATCCCGCTCCGCGGCATGGGGGACGCGGGCGTGCGCGGCGGACCGCCCGGAGACCTGATCGCGCACATCGAGGAGATCCCGCATCCCATCTTCGCCCGCGAGGGGGAAGACCTCATCACGGAGCTTCCCATCAGCATCTCGCGCGCGGCGCTCGGCGGAAAGGTCGAGGTGCCCACGCTGGGAGGGCGCGCCAAGGTGACCATCCCGCAGGGAATCCAATCGGGCCAGGTGCTCCGCCTTCGCGGCAAGGGACTGAAGAGTCTCCAGCGCTCGGGAACGGGAGATCTCCTCGTGCGCGTGGTCGTCCACACCCCCACGAAGCCCACCGACCGCGGCAAGGCGCTCTTCACCGAGCTCGAGCAGCTCGCGGATTCCCAGGTCCCTCCACCGCACCGGCCCGACCGGAACGGCTGAACTTGGAGAAGCATCGGCTCCCGGATACGCCCTTCTGGGTGGATCCGGAATCGGTGGCGTCCGACCACCTCACGCTGAGCCCCGAGGAGTCGCACCACCTCCTGCGCGTGCACCGCGCGCGCGAGGGGACTCCCTTCGAGGCCGTCGATGGCCGCGGAAATTTCTACCGCTGCTCCGTCCGGTCGGTGGAGCGCCGCGCGGTCATCGGCAAGATCCTCGCCCGCGCCCAGGACGTGGGGGAGCTGAGACGGCCCGTCGAGATTCTGGTGGGGATGCCCGACTGGGGGCCCCTGGAACAGATCGTCGCGCACGGCGTGCCGCTGGGGGTGAGCCAGTTCGACTTCGTGCGGTGCGCGCGCAGCACCGGGACCGTGCTCGGCGCCCAGCGGCTGGCGCGCTTGGACCGGCTGGCCCGCGCCGGCCTCAAGCAGTCGCGCCGGACCCGGCTTCCGGCGATGCGTTCCTCGGCATCCCTGGAGGAAGCGGTGGCGGCCGCGCTCGAGGGCACCCGCCTTGTGGCCCACCCGAACGCCGCGGGCACCGGGTTCCCGCCCTCCGATGAGGTGCAAGGCTCGTTCTCGCTTGCCGTTGGCCCTCCCGGCGGATTCTCGGCGGAGGAATACGAATTTCTGCGGAGCGAGCGCTTCCAGCCTATCTCTTTGGGTCCCAGTAGATTGACCACCGAGACCGCCTCCATCGCGCTGATCGGTCTTGCCAGGAACGCATTGCAATCAAGTGACTTACGGGTTCATTGACAGAAAGGGCCTTACGGGGTATCTTGATTAGTGTTAGGCGGATGCTGCCCAGGAGGCGGTATACGGAGGGTTTAGCGGACCCCAAACCGGTTAGGAGGCGATTCATAGGATGCCCGGCATCAGGGTAAAAGAAGGAGAATCCTTCGAGAGTGCCCTTCGCCGGTTCAAGAAGAAGTGTGAAAAGGCAGGAGTTCTCGCCGATTTGCGACGTCATCAGCACTTCGAAAAACCGAGCGAGCGGCGGAAGCGCAAGCTGAACGCCGCGAAGAGAAAGATGATGGCCCGGATGAAGGCGGAGTAGTGAGCCAGCTCGGGACATCGGCCACCAAAGCGGGGAATCGGCCCACTTGAACCGGAGGGGCGGTCGAAATGACCGCCCCTCGGATGTGCCCGGGGGCGGTTTCCCGCTCGCCTGCTTGGGCCGACGCAACCGCACCTTCGAGACGATCCGCCATTACCGATACCCGAACGCGCGAGCCGCAGGGATGCCCGATTTCGCCTGAACGCTCTGGCGCTCCGAATCACGCGCACCAAGTCCTAGAATTCCCCGCCGTCATCGCGACGATTGCGGGGCGGACGCGCTCCACTCCGGGGCGCGATCGCGTGCTCGCGATCCGTGGCCACGCCCGCCTCGACGACGCGCGCTCGGCGCAGGAGCTCTACCGGGACGTGATCACCCTCCTGGGAACCTCGGAGGAGCCGCCTCCCGCCTCGCCGCCCGATGTCCGGGCGTTCCTCGAGCAGCTCGAAACGGAGGGCGCGGTGCTCTCGGGAGAGGAGCTCTGGCAGTTCCGGCTTCTCCTCGATCAGGCCGCGGCGGCCCAGGCGTGGACGCGAAAGAACCGGAGCGAAACGCCGGGACTTTCGCGCCTGCTCGCGGACGTGGAGCCCTTGCCGTCGCTCCATCGCGAGCTGGGACAGGCACTCGAGCCCTCGGGCGAGGTGCGGGACGAGGCGAGCCCGGATCTCGCGCGGATCCGCCGCTCCATCCAGTCCCTCCGCGAGCGTCTCGCGCAGAAGCTCGAGTCGATCGCGCGCGGGCTGGGCATCGCCGAGACCTTCGTCACGCTGCGGGACGGCCGCTACGCCATCGCGGTGCCCGCGTCCCACCGGCGCCAGGTGCCGGGGGTCGCTCTGGGGCACTCGGGCAGCGGCGCCACGGTCTTTCTCGAGCCGCGGGAAGCCGCCGAGGCAAACAGCCAGCTCGCGGATCTCTTCATGGACGAGCTCCGCGAGGTGAACCGCATTCTCCGCGAGCTGAGCGGCCTCCTTCATCGCGACCGCCAGGCCCTGTCCCGCGATCTCGAATGCCTGGCGCGGCTGGACGCGGCGCAGGCGGTGGCGTCCTGGACGCAGGCGGTCCGCGGGTCCCTGCCGCGGCTCACCGGGGAGCGCTCGCTCCTGCTCCGCGGCGCGCGCCATCCGATCCTGGTCGAGCGCCATGCGCGCGGCGAGATGCCGCACGAGCCGGTGCCGCTCGATCTCGAGCTGGACGCGGAGAAGCCGCTCCTCCTCGTGACGGGTCCCAACATGGGAGGGAAGACCGTCGCCATCAAGACCGCGGGGCTCGTGGCACTCCTCGCGATGGCGGGGCTTCCGGTGCCCGCCGCCGAGGGAACGAGCATCCCCTGGTTCGACCACGTCGTCTGCGACATCGGGGACGAGCAGTCCCTGATGGAGGACGTGAGCACGTTCCTGTCGCACCTGCGCCGCGTCTCCGAAGCCATCTCGACCGCGACGCCGATGAGCCTCGTGCTCCTCGACGAGCTGGGCTCGGGAACCGATCCCACGGAGGGCGCCGCACTGGGGCAGGCAATCTTGGAACGGCTTCTCGCGCGGCGAACACTCTGCGTCGCGACCACCCATCACGGCGCGCTCAAGGCGTTCGCCTCGGAGGCCCCCGGCGCACGGAACGCCTCGATGGCGTTCGACGAGGAGACCTTGAAGCCCCGGTTCACGCTCCTGGTCGGCGTCCCCGGGCGGAGCCGCGCGCTCCAGGTGGCCGAGCGCTTCGGGATGGATGGCGAGGTCCTGGAGCGCGCCCGCGAGCTCTTGCCGCAGGGGGAGCGCGATCTGGGGGCGCTCATCGAGGAGCTGGGCACGCTGAAGAATCAGGTGGCCCGGGAGCGCGTGGAGCTGACCGAAACCCGGATGCGGCTCGCCGAGCGCGAAGGGGAGCTCAAGTCGGCGCTCTCGCGCCTCGAATCCGAGAAGCGCGAGCGGAAGCAGGCGGAGCTGGCCGCCCGGCGCGATCTTCTCCGCAAGCTCGAGAGCCAGATCGACGAGTACCGGAAGAAGCTTCGCACGGACAAGAAAGCCTCCGCTCAGACGCTCGAGGAGGCGCGCGGGCTGGCGCGCCGCGTCTCCGAGTCGATCGACGCGGAGACGGAGTGGGCGCCCGCGCCCGACCGGGGCGCTCCCGTGGAGCGCGTGCGGGAGGGGGACAAGGTGTACGTCCCCGCCCTTCAGGCGGAAGGGGTGGCCCTCTCCCAGCCGGATCACGATGGGCGCGTGCGCGTGAGGATCGGCGCCGCGACCACCATGCTTCCGTTGGCGGGGCTCCGGCGGGACGTGACGCCGGAAACCAAGGGGCGGAAGGACCTGTCCAAGGAAAAGGCGCCGCTCCGGCGCGAGATCGAGATCCCCGAGGTCGCGCGCGAGATCGACGTCCGGGGCTTCGAGCCGGACGACGCGATCCGCGCGGTGGAGGCCTTTCTCGAGAACGCGATCATGGGGGGCGTGGATCGCGCGCGCATCATTCATGGAAAGGGCAGGGGAGTCCTCCGCGAGCGCCTGAAGCACTGGCTCAAGGACCAGCCCACGGTGAAGGAATTCCAGCTGGGAGAGCTTCGCGAGGGAGGAACCGGCGTCACCATCGTGACGCTCGAATAGGCGAGACATGAACGCAGGGTTCGCGGAATGAACACACGGATGGGAGAAGAGGTCCGGGAGCGGGTCCGGGACGCGACCGACATCGTCCAGCTCATCGGGGAACGGGTCGCGCTGCGTCGCGCCGGACGCTCTTACAAAGGGCTCTGTCCTTTTCACACGGAGAAGACCCCGTCCTTCACCGTGACGCCCGACCGGCAGATTTGGCACTGCTTCGGGTGCAGCAAGGGAGGAGACGTCTTCGCGTTCCTGATGGAGCTGGACAAGCTCACCTTCCCCGAGGCGCTGCGCGTGCTGGCGGACCGCGCGGGGATCGATTTGCCGAAGCAGGAGCGGGGTCCCGGGGACGAGATCTTCGAGAAGATCTACCAGGCGAACGCGCTTGCCCGCGACTTCTTCCACGCCAGTCTCGGACTGGGCGCATCGGGCGCGCCGGGCGGCACGACTCATGCGGGCGCAGCCAAGGCGCGCGCCTATCTCGCCTCGCGGGGATTCGAAGAGCCGTGGATCTCGCGCTTCGAGGTGGGCTGGGCGCCCGAGGGTTGGGACGGACTCTTGAACGCGTTGACCAAGCTCTTGCCCGCTCAGGTCATGGAGCAGGCCGGACTCATCGTCCGGCGCGGGGACGGGACCGGGCACTACGACCGGTTCCGGAATCGCATCCTCTTCCCGATCGCGGCGGCCTCCGGAAAGATCGCCGGATTCGGGGCGAGGGCGATCGCGGAAGCCGACGAGCCCAAGTACCTGAACTCCCCCGAGACGCCCGTCTTTCGGAAGGGCCGTCTCCTCTACGGGCTCCCGGTCGCGCGGCCGGGAATGCGCGAAACGGGGGAGGCGATCGTCGCGGAGGGGTATCTCGACGTGATGAGGCTCCACGCGTGCGGGTTCACGAACGCGGTGTCCACCTGCGGCACCGCGCTCACGATCGACCAGGCGAAGCTCCTCGCCCGCCTGCAGATTTCCGTTCTCCTTCTCTACGACGGGGATGACGCGGGGGTGCGGGCCGCCGAGCGGGCCCTGGATCCCCTGTTCGAGGCGGGCTTGAACGTCAGGCTGCTGCTCCTGCCCAGGGGGGAGGACCCCGATTCGTACCTTCGGGCCCAGGGTCCCGGGGCGCTCCGCGAAAGGCTGGAGACGGCGCTCGATGTGCCCGCCTTCCTCGCCGGGGCATCGGCGCCGGAGAAGGGGGATCCGGGGGTCGAAGCCAGGGTAAGGAGATTGGTCGGGCTCCTGGGCCGGATCGAAGACCCGATCCGCCGAAGACTCATCCTCCGCCGGGGCGCCGACGTATTCGGGCTCGAGGAAGCCGTTCTGCTCGAAGCGGTTCAGGGTCGCGGCAGGGGGAAGAAGGGCGCGAAGACCCAAGCCCTCGTGACGCCGGGGCCGGCGGCGGGACCCGTCTCGGGGACGACCGGAGAAAAATCCGTGGACGGCGGTAGAGCCGCGGGCGTTTCCGGCGCATCTGAAGCCACGACAGCACCTTCCGATCCGGTGGAGCGCGAGCTCGCCGGGAGAGTCCTCACCGAGGAGGGAGCGTTTCTGGAAGTCGTTGCCCAGGGCGGAGCTACGTGTTTCAACAGCACAGCGCTCCAGGAGCTTTTGCGGCCCTGGTTCGATATGGGAAGGAGACCGCTGGACGAGGAGCTTCGGGAGCTCATGGCCCAGAGCGCTCTCACCCGGGTCCTGATCGCCGAGCTATTCCCGGATCCGGAAAAGGCGCTCGAGGCCTCCCGCCGGGAGGCCCGGGAGCTCGTGTACCGGCTCGAAGAGAGGCGGCTGCGGGTCAGGAGGCAGGAGATCCGTGAGGAGCTGATCCGGGCCGAACAGGAAGGGGACGACCCTTTGCGGGCAGGGTTGAGCGCCGAATGGGACCGCATAAACGCCAAATTGAGTGATCTTGCATCGAAGGTAGATATGAGGAGAAGTCAGGCCGCCTAGGCCAAGGGAAGACCGGAAAAGGAGAAACGACCGAATGAAGCGGGTGAAGACGGACCGGCTTCAAGAATTGAAGGGTCTTGCTGGCAAGCAGCAGTACCTGCTCCACGACCAGATCGAGTCGTTCCTCGACGAGAGCGCCTCGGTGGAGGACATGGACGAGGTCTACATCGCGCTCAACGACCTCAAGGTCGATGTGTTCGACAGCCACGAGGAGGCGCAGCAGAAGCTCAAGCTGAAGCGCCGCGAGGAGAAGAAGCCTCAGGAGAAGCAGCTTCTCCAGCACCCGATGCGCTACGACGACCCCGTGCGCATGTACCTGCGCGAGATGGGGCGCGTCCCGCTCCTCGACCGCGAAGGGGAGGTCGAGATCGCCAAGCGCATCAAGGCCGGCGAGCGCCAGGTCTGCACCGCTCTTTTCCGCTCCACGCCCATCATCAAGGAGCTCCTTGCCATGGGCATCAAGCTCAAGCAGAGCAAGATGCGCGTGGAGGATTTTCTCCAGATCGATTTCGGAAACTGGAATCCCGAGTACTCGCCGAAGCGCGAGCGGGCGCGGGCGCTCAAGGCCATGGAGCGCGTGCGGCAGCTCCACGTGAAGCTGGTGAAATTGCAAGAAAAGTCCGTGGCGCGGACCTCGGAGGAGAAGCGCCGGGGCCACATGGAGAAGCTTCGCCACGCGGACGAGGAGCTCCTGCGAGACCTCTACGCGCTCAATTTCAACGCGCGGCTGATCGAGCGGCTCGCGACCCGCATGAAGCAGCTTTCCCTGGATCTGCGCGAGGCGGAGCTGGAGGTCCGGGTATTCGAGCGCCGGCACGGGAGGACGACCGAGGAGTTCGTGGCGTTCCTGAAGCGCGCGCGGAAGAGCCGGAAGGACGCGAAGCACGTCGAGAAGGAGACGAAGCTCACGCTGGAGCTCCTGGCCGACTTCGAGAAGGCCCAGAAGAACTGCCGCCGCAAGGTCCGCAAGGTGGAGATCGACGGCAAGCTGACCCGCGAGCAGATCCGCGAAGTGAACACCGAGATCCGCTCCGGCGAGATCGCCCGCGACAAGGCGAAGCGCGAGATGATCGAGGCGAACGTGCGTCTCGTGATCTCGATCGCCAAGCGCTACACCAACCGCGGCCTGGAATTCCTCGACCTGATCCAGGAAGGCAATTCCGGTCTGATGCGCGCGGTCGACAAGTTCGACTACCGGAAGGGCTACAAGTTCTCGACCTACGCCACGTGGTGGATCCGTCAGGCCATCACGCGCGCCATCGCCGACCAGGCGCGCACGATCCGCGTGCCGGTGCACATGATCGAGGCGATCAACAAGGTCGTGCGCACGTCGCGGCGGCTGGTGCAGGAATTGGGACGGGAGCCCACGCCCGAGGAGGTCGCCGAGAAGCTCCAGCTGCCGGTGGACAAGATCAAGAGCGTGCTCAAGGCGGCGCAGGAGCCGATCTCGCTGGATCGTCCCATCGGCGAGGACGACGATTCGAACCTCGGAGATTTCATCGAGGACACCAGCGTGGTCTCTCCGGCCCAGGCGGCCGCGTTCTCGATGCTCAAGGACGAGGTGAACGAGGTGCTGGAGACCCTGAGCAAGCGCGAGGCGAAGGTGATCCGGCTTCGGTTCGGTCTGACCGACGACGGATGCCCGCGGACGCTGGAAGAGGTCGGCGCCACCTTCAACGTGACGCGCGAGCGCATACGACAGATCGAAGCCAAGGCGCTCCGGAAGCTGCGTCATCCGACGCGGAGCCGGAGGCTCAAGGGCTACGTGGAGATGATGTAATTGACCGGGCCTGAAGGCGGATGTAGGGTGCTCGGCTCGGGTCCGTCGCGTCGATCCGCGAACTTGCGGGCCCATAGCTCAGCTGGTGAGAGCGCCCGGCTCATAACCGGGTGGTCCTTGGTTCGAGTCCAAGTGGGCCCACTCGCCATCTCGTTGCAGACACAAGAGGGAACATCGAACTTGGGTTTCACGACGCGGGCGGTTAGCTCAGCTGGGAGAGCGCTGGTATCACAAGCCAGAGGTCACAGGTTCAATCCCTGTACCGCCCACCATCGCCGACCCGCCGCGTCGGTTGCGGCGTCTCGGCCGGCGAGGTACGGAGAGGGCCGAATCGGCGACCGCCGAGCCCCGGGGATACCCGCGGGGAGCGCGCTCCGGCGTGCTCCCCGTTTTTTATTGGCGGGGATGCGAGAGGGATGGCGGGCCGCAGGGAGGGGCGCGCATGCTTCCTGAGCTCGAAGCGCTCCTTCAGCTCCAGCGCTACGACCTCAAGCTGATGGAGGCCCAGCGCAAGCGGGACGAAATTCCACGTAGGCGCGAGGCCCTGAAGGCCGCGCTGGATCAGGCGAAGGCCGCGCATGAGCGTGCCAAGAAGGATCTGGAGCACGTCCGGCACGAGCGCCGGGCGCAGGAGAAAGAGATCGAGGTGGTCCAGAGCGAGGGAACGAAGCTCGAGCGCCAGCTCCTGGACGTGAAGACCAACAAGGAATACCAGGCCATGCTCCACGAGATCGCCGCTTTGAAATCCAAGCGCTCCGATCGCGAGACCGTGGTGCTGGAGCATTTCGAGAAGGAAGAGGCGATCGTCGCGCAGGCGAAGCAAGCGGAGCAGCGGATCGCGGAGGAAGAGCGTAAGCTCAAGGCCGGGGAAGCGGAGCTGGAGCGGGAAGGCGCCGCGCTCGACCAGGCGATTCACTCCATCAAGGTGGATCGCGACCAGGTCCGTCCCGGGATCCCGGCACCGCTCCTCGCCCGCTACGACCGTCTTTCCGGCACGCGCGACGCCGTGGCCGTGGCCGAGGTGAGGAAGGGCGCGTGCGGCGCCTGCTTCAAATCGCTCACCCCTCACGCGGCGCAGGAAATGCGCCGCCTCGACGCCGTTCATCAATGCGAAGCATGCGGAAGGATCCTCATCTGGACCGAGGGGAGCGCCGCCTAGCGGAGGAATCGCCATCAAGGTCTTCGGAGCGTTACGACATCTCTTCCCCTACCTGAAGCGCCACCGCCTCTCCCTGATCCTGGGTGTCGTCGCGGTCCTGGGCACGACTGTGTTCCAGGTGTGGGCTCCCTGGATCGTCCGCGAGGCGATCAACCATCTGCAGCACGGCACCACCCGCGCCGCGCTGGCGCGCGACGCCGGCCTCATCCTGCTCGCGGTCGCGCTGCAGGGGCTCTTCCTCTTCCTCATGCGAATGACGCTGATCCGCTCCTCGCGGAGGATGGAGTACGAGCTTCGGAACGACCTCTACGATCACATGCAGCGGCTGCACGCGTCGTTCTATCGCCGGACGCGTGTCGGTGATCTCCTGTCGCGCACGACGAACGACCTGGACGCCGTCCGGAACTTCCTCGGGCCGGGCATCATGTACTTCGCGAACACCATCGTGACCTTCTGCTTCGCGGTGGCGCTCATGCTGCGCATCGACGTCCGGCTGACGCTCTTGGCGCTGGTCCCCCTGCCGATCCTGTCGCTCGCCGTCGCGCGGCTCGGCGGCAAGATCCATCACTTCTACGAAGCGATCCAGGACCGGTTCGGCAAGATGACCGCCAAGGCGCAGGAGACCCTGGCCGGGATCCGCGTCGTGAAGGCGTACGTGGAGGAGGAAGGGGAGTATCACGCCTTCCGCGCCATCCACGAGGACTACACTGAGCAAAATCGAAAGATGATCCAGCTCTGGTCCGCCATGATGCCCCTGATGGGGCTTCTCGGCGGGATCGCGAGCGCGGTCGTGCTGTGGGTCGGAGGCTCCGCCGTCGTCCATGGGCGGATCTCGCTAGGGGATCTGGTCGCCTTCCAGATCTATTTGTCGATGCTGTTGTGGCCCATGATTTCGCTGGGCTGGGTCTCGAATCTCTTCCAGCGTGGCGAAGCCTCCATGGCCCGGATCCGCGCCATCATGGACGAGCCGATCGAGGAGGATCTCGAGGCGCCCAGGCTGCGGAGGCAGGAGCGGCAACGCGTGCCGATCGAGCTCAAGAACGTCGGATTCAAGTACCCCGCCTCGGACCGGTTCGTCCTGCGCGGCCTGAACCTTTCGGTGACGCCGGGGGAGCGGGTCGCCATCGTCGGCCGCACCGGCGCGGGGAAGTCCACCTTGCTCGCACTGCTGGCACGGCTGTTCGATCCGACGGAGGGCGCGGTCCTGGTGGGCGGGCGCGATGCGCGCGAGTGGACGCGCGCGGACCTGCGACGGGTGTACGGGATCGTGCCGCAAGAGAGCTTCCTCTTCTCCGACACCATCCGCGCGAACGTGGCGTTCGGGTTCGATGAGCACGGCGCCGTGCCCGCGGCCGAGGGTCCTCTTGCGCGCGCCGGTCTGAGGAGCGATCTGGAGACCTTCCCCCGCGGCCTCGACACCATGATCGGCGAGCGCGGAATCACCTTGTCGGGCGGACAGAAGCAGCGGGTCGCGCTGGCGCGTGCCCTGGCGCTGGAGCGGCCGGTGCTCCTGCTCGACGACGCCTTCGCGAGCGTGGATCCGGGAACCGAAGAGGAGATCTTGCAGTCGCTGTTCGAGCACCGCACGCGGCCCACGCTGCTCCTCGCGACCCATCGGCGCTCGGCGTTGCTCCGGGTCGACCGGATCGTGGTGCTGGACGAAGGGCGGATCGTGGATACGGGGACGCACGCGGATCTGATCCGCCGCGGCGGGCTCTACGCCGATCTCTACCATCGCGAGGAGATGGTGGAAGAGCTGGAGGCGCTCTAGTGGCGGCGCCCTGGGAAGCCTTCGGCCACGAAGAGGAGAAGGTCGGCGCGGTCTACGACCACGGGCTCGCCAAGCGCCTGGTCCGCTACCTCAAGCCCTACCGGAAGGAGATCTTCATCTCCGTCGTGCTGCTCTTCGCGATCTCGCTCCTGGAAGTGGCCGGTCCCTACATCACCAAGATCGCGATCGACAAGTTCGTCCGCCCGCTGCACGGCGGCGCGGTCCCGGAAGTGGCGGTGCGCGGCCTCATCACGCTCTCCATCCTGTACGTGTTCGTCCTGATCGTGGCCTTCGCGCTGCGGTACTGGCAGACCTATACGATGTCGATGGTCGGCCAGCGCGCGATGCAGGACCTGCGCCTGGAGATCTTCAAGCACGTCCAGACCCTGACCCCGGGGTTCTTCGACACGCGGCCGGTCGGGCGCATCCTCACGCGCGTCACCCAGGACGTCTCCACGCTGAACGAACTGTTCGCTCAGGGGGTGGTCGCGGTCATCGGGGACATCTTCCTGCTCGCGGGCATCATCGGCGCGATGCTGTTCATGAACTGGAAGCTGGCGCTGGTCGTGTTCACGACGGTGCCGCTGCTGGTTCTCGCGACGGCGATCTTCCGGGCGAAAGTCCGCGTGAGCTACCGGAAGGTCCGCACGCGGCTGGCGAGGATCAACGCCTACCTGCAGGAGCACCTGCAGGGGGTGGAGGTGGTGAAGCTCTTCAACGTCGAGACGAAGGAGTTCCGGGGGTTCGACCGCGCGAACAAGGATCACTACGAGGCGCACCTCCAGAACCTGTTCTATTACGCGGTCTTCTTCCCGGCCGTGGAATTCATCGGGGCGATCGCGCTGGCGCTCATTCTCTGGTACGGGGGCCTCGGGATTCTCGAGGGGACGGTCACGTTCGGCGTCGTGGTGGCCTTCTTGCAGTACTCCGAGCGCTTCTACCAGCCGATCCGGGACCTGAGCGAGAAGTACAACGTCTTCCAGGCGGCGATGGTCTCGTCGGAGCGGATCTTCGACCTGCTCGACACGAAGCCGGCGGTGCCGGAGCCGGCGGAAGTTGCCGCAGCGACTGGCACGAAGGCGGGGCGGCTGCGCGGCGCGGTGGAGTTCGACCACGTCTGGTTCGCCTACAAGGACGAAGACTTCATTCTCCGCGACATCTCCTTCAAGGTCGCGCCGGGGGAGAAGGTCGCGTTGGTGGGCGCCACCGGCGCGGGGAAAAGCTCGGTCGCGAATCTGCTGACGCGCTTCTACGAGTTCCAGCGGGGCTCGATCCGGATCGACGGACGCGACATCCGAGACATTCACGGCCGCGCGCTGCGCCGGCAGATCGGGCTGGTTCTACAAGATGTGTTCCTCTTCGGAGGAACCGTGCGCGACAACCTGCGCTTCGGGGCGCGCGAGCGCTCGGCGGAAGAAGCGGAGCGCGCGTTGCACGAGGTGGGTGGTGGGCGCATGGTGGGACGGTTGCCGAACGGTCTCGAAGAAGAGGTCGGCGAGCGCGGCGTGTACTTCTCGATGGGCGAGCGGCAATTGCTGGCGTTCGCTCGGGCACTCCACTACGACCCCTCGATCCTGATCCTGGACGAGGCGACCTCGAGCGTGGACGTCGAGACGGAGCGCGTCATCCAGGAGGCGCTCCGGCGGCTGCTCGAGGGGCGGACCTCGCTCGTGATCGCGCACCGATTGAGCACCATCCTGGACGCGGACCGCATTCTCGTGATGCATCGGGGCGAGTTGCGGGAGCAGGGAACCCACGAGGAGCTCCTGGCACGCCGCGGAATCTACGCTCGGCTGTACGAGCTCCAGTACCAGGGCCAGGGCGCCGGCGCCGCTGAGAATGGCGATCGCGCGGGTGCCGGCGGTGGGAACGACGACGGGTGCGAAGCGTCGGGACGGTCTTCCGAAGGCTCCGAATCTCCCGCGTCCGCGGAGCCCGCGGCCGGATCACGCGGCATCACCTCTTCTCCGGAATAGCCCTCCGCCGAATGTCCGCGACCTTCGAGCGGGAGCTCGGGCAGGCGATGCGGGTCGCGCGCGAGGCCGGCGCCCTCCTCCAAGAGAATTTCGGGAAATCCCAGGAAGTCGAATACAAGGGGCGCATCGATCTCGTCACCGAGATGGATCATCGCTCCGAGGAGCTGATCATCGGCCGCCTGCGCGCCGCATTCCCAGGCGACGGGTTCTGGGCCGAGGAGCGCGGCCGCGAGGCTGGGACGGGCCAGTCCGACCGCGTCTGGATCATCGATCCCCTGGACGGTACGGTGAACTACGCCCACGAGTACCCGGTCTTCTCGGTGTCGCTCGCGTTACAGGTCGCGGGGGAGCTGGTGGCCGGCGCCGTCTACAACCCGCTCCTCGACGACATGTATGCCGCGCGGAAGGGTGGGGGAGCCACGCTCAACGGCCAGCAGCGGCGCGGGAGCAAGGTGGACAAGCTGGAGCAGGCTCTTCTTGCGACCGGCTTCGGGTATGACGTCGGGTCCGAGCCCGATCCCGAGAAGAACAACCTCGGCCCCTTCGCCCGCTTCATCCGCGTCGCCCAGGCCGTCCGCCGCGCCGGCTCCGCCGCGCTCGCGATCGCCAAGGTCGGCGTCGGCCGCACGGACGGATTCTGGGAGGGCGGTTTGCGCCCCTGGGACATGGCAGCGGCCATGGTCGTAGTCGGCGAGGGCGGAGGGTTACTCACCGACTACACAGGGGCCGCCCCGGACCTTGGGGGACGCCAGCTGATCGCGACGAATCGCCGCATTCACGAGGAAATGCTTCTCGTGCTCGCAGCAGGCGTGCATGGCACCCGTACGACCTAAGCGCTCGGCTTACCCTGTTGCAACGCGCCGCGGCGCGTGC
>Ga0209056_10000773_pt1 | contig 35466 bp, 41 predicted proteins | sample GraSoiAngelo_114_FD_185876 | JGI IMG/M metagenome (GOLD analysis project Ga0209056, IMG submission 185876) | Grasslands soil microbial communities from the Angelo Coastal Reserve, California, USA - 14_0903_13_40cm (SPAdes) (version 2) | ecosystem: Environmental > Terrestrial > Soil > Grasslands... | reverse complement strand
GGTCATGGTCCGCGACCGCCACGAGGTCGAGGAAGGCGAGCTCCAGATCGGGGAGACCCAGGTTGTCAGGTGGAGGATGGGGGAGACGCTCAAACCAGCGGGCCACGTCATAGCTGAAATACCCGACGGCGCCCCCATAGAATGGAGGGAACCCAGAAGGGCGGGGGACGGCCATGCGAGTGAGGAGATCCCGGAACGCCGCCAGGGGATCGCCGGCACGGACGATCCATGTCTCGCCTCGTGCGCACCAGTCCACGCGAGGCCCGGTGCAGCGAAACAGGAACGCGGGATCGGCGCCGATGATCGAGTACCGCTGTCCGGGGACACCACCACCGGGTTTCTGGCCACTCTCCAGCAGCACGGGGCAGCCCATGTCCCCCGCCAGGCGCTCGTAAAGCTCGAACGTCGAACAGGCCGGGAGGGGCAGGACAGTCGCCAGCGGGATGGGCGGGGAAGCCTTAAGGAAGGATTCGCGTGAGGTTCGAAACACCGTGGGGAGCCCTCCTTTCCGGCATCTTAACTCGCCCGTGACGGTCCCAGCAAGGCATCCGGCAACCTTGACTTACCTCAGCGATTCTGTTTAGATGGCGCGCGGTTTTTCGCCGAGTGTGCACGATGGCCGACGAGCCCGATGCGTTCCGGAAAGGCCTCTCGATCGCCATGCGGATCGGCGTCGAGCTTGTGGCCGCCCTGATCGTGGGCGGCGGCTTGGGATACGTGGCCGACTCGTACTTCAATTCCAGCCCGGTGGGCATCCTCATCGGCGTGTTCCTGGGCATGTCGGCGGGGCTTTTAAACGTGTATCGGACTGCGTCGCGACTCTGAACGATGGAAAGCAATCCGCTTCACCCCTTTGAGCTGCATCCCTACGTCCCCCTGTCGTTGTTCGGCCTCGATATCTCGCTGAACAAGGCGGTGATCATGATGTGGGTCGTGATTGCCCTGGCAGCTGGGTTCCTTTACATGGCGGGCCGCCAACGACGGCTGGTCCCGACCCGGCTACAGAGCGTGGCCGAGGTTCTGGTGGAGTTCATCAGGAGCATGATTCTAGACACGATGGGCGAGAAGGGCTTGCGGTTCTTTCCCTTCGTGGCGACGCTCTTTGTGTTCATCCTTTTCTGCAATCTGCTGGGGCTCATCCCTGGCACCTACACGGTGACCAGCCAGATCGTCGTGACGCGCGCCTTCGCCCTGTTCGTCTACGGCTTGAGCATTGTGGTCGGGTTTGCCCTCCATGGCCTGAAGTTCCTACAGATTCTGATCCCCCCAGGCACGCCGTTCTGGCTCCTCCCCTTGATGGTCCCGATCGAACTCGTCAGTCAGTTGGCACGGCCGCTCTCGCTGGCAGTCCGGCTGTTTGCCAACATGACGGCGGGGCATACCATCCTGGCCGTGCTATTTGGGATGGTGGTCTCTATCCCGTTGATTCCTGTTGCGCCCGCCGTCAAGATCGCCCTGCTTGTCCTCGTTGCCCTGATGATGGCGAGCCGACATCGAGTGTTTGCCAAGGCGGGGCTGCTGGGCCTCGTGGGCGTATATTTTCTCATCGCCGTTCTGGTGAGCGTGATCTGGCTTCGGTGGCTCCCGTTTGTGTTCACGATTGCCATCAACGGCCTGGAAGTCGCCATTGCCGGAATCCAGGCCTACATCTTTACGATCTTGACGTGTGTGTATCTCGGGGATGCCATGACGCTGCACGGGCATGCCGAAGGCGCGCACGAAGCGCGTTGATTGCGAAGAGAAAGGAGCAGGCTGTCATGGATGCTGCATCGGCTGCGCTGTTGGGAATGGGCTTAGCTGCCGCCGGCTTTGCCGGCGCCGGCGTGGGAATCGGTTACATTTTCGGCAAGATGATCGAGGCGGTGGCGCGACAACCGGAGGCCGAGGCACGGGTCGCCAAGTACATGTGGATCGGGTTCGCGCTCGTGGAAGCGATCGCGCTCTATGGGATCGTGATCGCCTTCATCATCATGGGGCTTCGTGGCAAATAAGCCGTCGGACGGCGCTGGTCGAACCAGCGGAAGAGGACATCGCCATGCCACAGTTTGACACACAGTTTTTCTCCTCGTTGCTCTTCTGGGAGTGGGTCTCCTTCGGCGTGCTGCTGTTCTTTCTCTACAAATACGCGTTCCCCGAAATTCTGAAGGCCCTCGATGAACGGGGACAGAAGATCCGCGAGAACATTGAAGCGGCGGAGCGGTCGCGCGCGGAAGCCGAGCGGCGGATGGCTGAGTATGAGGCCAAAATGAAGGCCGCGCAAAAGGAGGCGGAGGAGGTGGTCGCCCAAGCCAAGGTCCGGGCGCAGCGCCTGATGGAGGAGAACGAGCGCCAGATGTCGGCCGAGGCCGAACGGATCAAGGCCGGCGCCGCCCGCGAGATCGACCAGGAGCGCCGCCAGGCGATCGAGGACGTGCGCCGGTACGCCAGCGAGCTGGGCCTGCGCGTCGCCGAGAAGGTGCTCGAACGGAGCCTGACGGACGCCGACCACCAACGGCTGGCTGAGGAAGCCCTCACCGCGGTCGCCAAGGACTTCGAGAAGAGCTAGTCTCTCCTACCGTTGTTGCTTTCCGGTCTTCCACACATCGCGGAGGAGCGTGGCCCATTCATCCCGCGAGATCGCCGGCATGGTGGTGATCTCGATGTGGCCGATCGAGGCGTTCCTGACTGCGGCCTTCATGGCGGTCTTGTTGTCCGGAAACTCCAGGATGGCCACCACGTCGTACTGGCCAAGGCAATAATAGGCGGCGATCAGCCGTCCCCCCAATCCCTCGATATTCTTCTTGACGGTGTCGGACCGCGCGATGCCCTGGTCCTTCATCGTCATGATCCCTTCCCGCGTGAACTTCACCAGGCTCACATACACCGGCATAGCACTCCTCCTTTCGCGGTTCGGCGAACGAGCCGAGGCCATCGATGTCGTTCTCGGTCGAATAACACCGAACTATCCTAGGATGATGACAATTCTAATCCTGAACAATTGGAGGCACAAGCTGCCAAACAATGGTATTGGATTCTGCCAGGATTTGTGTTACCGTGTGGCGTCAGTTCTTACGTGTCTTGCTACGGCAGAATTCCTTCGTGTTCCTGATCCTCCGTTTCCCCTAACTAGGAGATCGTTGCGACGACTATGCCCACAGCCTCAGCCCAGACGCTGACTCGGCAGTATTGTTATGGAACGATCTTCCTCTTCGGTCTCGTCACAGTGGGCGCCCTGATCGGGCTCCCCACCTATGCCTATTTCTTCGACTACACGTGGGTGGATTGGGCCATGTTCGGTCTCCTGTACGTCATGACCGGCCTGGGGATCACGGTTGGCTATCATCGTCTCCTTGCTCACCGGAGTTTTGACTGTCCGAATTGGGTCAAAGGCTGCTTGTTGGTCGCTGGTGGATGGGCGCTGGAGAACTCGGCGCTCACGTGGGCCGCGGCCCATATCCGCCACCATGCGTGGTGTGACCAGGAGGAAGACCCGTACAACGCGCAGCGAGGGTTCTGGTACAGCCATGTCGGATGGATCTTTTTCAAGGACCCGTACGCCGATGACCAGCGATACACGTCGCGCCTGCGGCAGGACCCGCTGGTGCTCTGGCAGCACCGGTACTATGCGCCTCTCGTGCTCTCTGGGCTGTTCTTACCCTTCGTAGTGGGCTATCTCTATAACGGCTGGGTGGGTGGCCTTGGCTGCTTTCTGCTGGCGGGCGTGGGGCGCACCTTCTTCGTGCTTAATTCCACCTTCTGTATCAATTCCATCTGCCACCTCTGGGGCAGGCAACCCCATACACGGGCGGACTCAAGCCGGGACAGTTGGGTGGTGTCACTCCTGACCTTCGGCGAGGGATACCACAATTACCATCACGCTCACCAGCGTGACTTCCGGAACGGACCCCGATGGTACAACTTTGACCCTTCCAAATGGGTGATCTTCGGACTATCAAAGATCGGGGCGGCTTGGAATCTCTGTCGCGTGCAGCCTGAGCGGACGCGATTTGTGTCTTAGCGAAAGGCGAAGTCCCATGATATCCGTTCATACTCCGGGACCTTGGCATATGCTGGTCTATCTCAACGAGAAGGGCGAGCAATCGCCTCCTCATATTGTTGGGGTACATAACAGCTACGAGGTGGCTGATTGTTGCGGAATTGATGAAAAAACCGACCAGGCCAATGGGCGCTTGATTACCGCTGCTCCGGAACTTTTGAAAGCATGCGAGGCGGCAATCGCCGCCTTATCGGAGGATGCCCCAGGCTGTATGCCAACGGAAGCCAATCGCATGGCGGTAAAACTGTGCCACGCCGCCCGTGACAAAGCCTGCGAGCTATAGGTACAGAACGGAAGCTTGATTCGTGCTGCCGGGGCGGTAGCCGTTGGGATCGAGGGTCACGGTGGCGAAGCCCAGTGCGGCGAGTTTGATCGTGATCTGATCTCGCATCGCCGGCTCGAAGAGCCGCGCGAGTTCATCCTGCCCCACCTCGACCCGCGCGTTCCCACCGTGGTCCCGCACCCGCACCTGACGAAACCCCTCATGGAACAGAAGCGCTTCGGCTGCTTCGACCAGTCGGAGCCGCTCCACCGTGATCGCCTCGCCGCGGGCGATGCGCGAGGAGAGACAGGCGGCCGCAGGCTTGTCCCAGTTCGACAGCCCCAGCCATCGCGCCGCCGCCCGGACCGCCGCCTTGCCCATGCCGGCCTCCACCAAAGGACTTCGCACACCGTACTCGCGCGCGGCTTGGAGGCCGGGACGATCGTCGCCGAGATCATCGCAGTGCGCCCCGTTCACGACGACGGCGAGTCGCAGGCGCGCGGCCATGGGCACCAGCGCCGAGTAGAGGTCCGTCTTGCACCGGTAACACCGGCTGGCGGTGTTCATGACGAACTCAGAGTCACGGAGCTGATCAGTCTCGTGGATGATCTGGCGGGCGCCGATTTCCGCGCAGAGTGTTTGCGACAGGGCCAATTCTACGGCGGGGAATGTGGGGGACACCGCCGTGACGGCAACGGCTCGCGCTCCCAGCACGTCGTGCCCCACTTTCAGGACGAGCGTGCTGTCGACGCCGCCGGAGAAGGCGACGAGCACGGAGCCCATGTCGCCCAAGATCGTCCTGAGACGGTCGAGCGCGAGGGCCTCCGTCCCGACGTCATTTCGTGGTGGAGACGACATTGGCATCAATCTTGGCTTCGGCCAATTTGGCGACGACGACCAGGGCATAGTGGTCGGGGTTGAGATACTTCTGGGCCACCCGTAACACGTCCTCTTTCGTCACGGCCGCGATCGCCTTGGGGTACTCATCGAAATAGCTCAGGCCGAGGCCGTGCAGCTCCACGAGGTTCAACAGCGAGGCCAGTTTCGCAGTGGTGTCCAGGCGCAGCGGGAAGCTCCCGATCAGGTACGCTTTGGCGTCGGCCAGCTCTTGGTCGCCGACCGGTTCGGTCCGGATGCGCTTGAGTTCCTGGAACACGCTGGCGAGGACCTGGTTCGCCGCCGCGTTCCGGGTCTGTACGTGCACAGCGAAAGAACCCGGCATGACATTCGCTTCAAAGACGCTGCCCACGTCGTAGGCCAGGCCCTGCTCGTCGCGGATCCGGCGCACGAGTCGCGAGGAGAACCCGCCGCCGCCGAGGATGTAGTTCATCACCGCCACGGCGTAGAAATCCGGGTTCCGCCGGTCAATGCCCACGTGCCCCAGGACGAGGGTCGCCTGCGTGAGGTCCTTGTCGATCAGCTTGAGCGTCGGCTTCGGCAACGGCTCCGGGGCGGGGAAGGCCGGGAGCGGGAGCTCTTGGGGCGTCCATCCGCCGAAATGCTTCTTCACCAGAGCGAGGGCCTCGGCCTCCCGCAGATCGCCGACGATGGCCATGATCGCGCGGTTCGGGCGGTAGAACTTGTCGTGGAACTCGACCAGGTCTTGCCGGGAGAGCTTCGTCACGGTCTTTTCGTCCCCGTTGGCCGGCCGCCGGTAGGGATGGCCCTTGAACACGAGCTCGTTAAAGGCCTTGGTGGCGATGATGCTCGGTTCGTCTTTCTCCGACTGGAGGGAGCCCACCAGCTCGTCGCGGACGCGCGCGACCTCCTTCGGGTCGAACTTGGGATGCATGAGAATATCCGCCAACAGGGTGAAGCCGATGTCCGCATCTTTGCGCAAGATCCGCAGTCTCGCCGTCGCGGAGTCTTCTCCTCCCTCGGCGGCCAGCTCGCCTCCGAGGAACTCGATTTGCTCTGCGATCTGGGTCGCGCTCCTGGTCTTGGTGCCTTCGTCGAGCATCTCCGCGACCATGTTCGACAGGCCGGCCTTGGCGTCCGGATCATAGACGGCTCCTGCTTTCACCAACACGTTCACCGTGACGATGGGCAGGAAGGGCTGGTCGACGATGAGCACGGTCATACCGTTCTCCGTGACCACGCGGGTCGGTTTGATTTCAGCGGCGTGCGACGCACCAGAGAGGACGCCATCACAGACGAGCGCGGCGATGAGAAGTGCGGCGCGGATCATCGGGCACCTCCCATCGCGTCGGCACGGTCGGATCTCGACGGCAAGGGAATGAGGATGCCGACTGTGCGGGTGTCCTCGTTCAGGTATTTCTTGGCGACACGATGGACGTCCTCTTTGGTGATGCCTCGGAGCTTGTCCACATAGTCGGCGACGTACTGCCAGCCTGCCCCGACGGTCTCAGCCGTGCCGAGCAGCATGGCCTGTCGGAAGACGGAGTCCTGCTCGAAGAGGTAGCGGGCCTCCACCTGGTTCTTGGCCTTCTGGAGTTCGTGGTCCGTCGGCGGCTCTTTCTTGAGGCGATCAATCTCAGCCAGCACGGCCCTTTCCACGGCGGCGATTCTCACGGCGGGCTTGACAGTCGCGTAGAAGGTGAAGAGCTCGGGGTCCGCCGCCAATTCGTTGTAGCCGGCGCCCACCTGCAAGGCCAGTTTTTTCCGGTACACGAGCGCATCGTAGAGACGCGCGCTCTTGCCGGTCGAGAGGATGTTCTCCAAGACGGCCAGGGCGTGCACGTCGGAGCTCTTGAAGTTGGGCACCTTGTACCCGAAATAGAGGAAGGGGAGTTGCGCGTCGCGCTTCACCACGATCCGCCGTTCGCCTTTTTGCTCTGGCTCGACGATCGACGGCGGCGGGGGCGGGGAGCCTTGGGGAATGCCTTCGAAATACGTCTTGATCAGGGGCAAGGCGGTCTCGGGCTTGACGTCGCCCACGATCACGAGTGTCGCGTTGTTCGGGACATAATAGGTCTCGTAGTAGGCCTTGAGGTCCTCGCGGGTCATCGCGTCCAGGTCGCTGAACCATCCGATGATGGGCCAGTGGTAGGGGTGGACCATGAAGGCCTGGGCGTTCATCTGCTCGACGAGATACGCCATCGGGACGTCCTCGACTCGCAGGCGGCGCTCTTCCTTGACGACTTCGCGCTCCAACTTGAATTCCTTCTCGTCCAGCAGGAGCCCTTTCATCCGGTCCGCCTCCATTTCGAGAGCGAGCTCCAGCTTGTCTGCGGCCAAGTTCTCGAAATAGGCCGTGTAGTCCTGGCTGGTAAATGCGTTGTCGTTGCCCCCGTTCTTTTCGATGATCTTGGAGAATACGCCCTTCCCGTACTTGGGGGTGCCCTTGAACATCATATGCTCCAGCATGTGGGAGAGGCCGGCCCGTCCCATGACTTCGTTACGGGAGCCGACCTTGTACCAGATCTGGACCGTGACGACAGGGGCCTTGGGCTCTTCCACGAGCAACACCTTGAGCCCGTTGGTCAGGGTGAATTCGTGGACCGTGAGACGGCCGGCCATCGCCTGCTGACCGGCAGGGATGAGGGTCAGAAGAGAGGCCACGCTCACACGGCACAGGATTCGCTGGATAGCGGTCACAGGCTGTTCCCTTTCTCTACGAGTGCGAATGGATCGGGATGGAGTGCGGACTGGGCGGACCGGACGGGCGCACGAGGACTGACGCCTCAGGCAGCGTGCCAAGCTGGCCACAGGCGCCCAGGATGTCCTGTCCTTTGCTTTTGCGGATGAAGGCGTCCAGCCCATGCCGGGTCAGGATCCCCTGGAAGCGCAGGACTCGTTCATCGGAGGGCCGTTGGTGCGGATTGCCCGGAAATTCGTTGAACGGGATCAGGTTGACCTTGCAGCGGATGCCTCGCATCAGCTTGACGAGCCGGGCGGCGTCCTGCTCCGTGTCGTTCTCGCCGGCCAGCAGCACGTACTCGAACGTCAAGCGGCGGCGTGGTTTCACGGGAAAGGCCCGGCAGGCCGCCAGCAGGCGCTCCAACGGGTACGCCTTGTTGACCGCCGGCATGAGCCGGTCCCGCTGCTCGTTGGTCGTCGCGTTGAGCGATACCGCCAGATTGACGCCCATGCGGGCGACCTGCTTGAGCCGTGAGCTCAGCCCGGCCGTTGACAGCGTGATCCGGCGTGGCGAGAAGCCGACGCCCCAACTCTGATTGGTGAGACGGAGGATCGCTTCCTCCACCGCCGTGGCGTTGGCCAACGGCTCGCCCATCCCCATCAGGACCAGATTGGTAATCGGTCGGTCTTCAGGCAACAGTCTTTGTGCCGCCAACACCTGCCCCACGATCTCATGGGCCAGGAGATTGCGCTGCAACCCCATCTGCCCGGTCAAACAAAACGTACAGTCCAGCGTACAGCCGACTTGGGTGGAGAGACACAGGGTCAGGCGATCAGTCGACCGGGAGGAGGTGTCTGGGATGAGCACGCTTTCGATGCGCTTTCCGTCCTCCAGAGAAAAGATGAATTTCCGCGTGCCATCCTCCGACGTCAGGACTGTTGATGGTGCGAGCGCCCCGATGCATGCCTCCGCAGCCAGCCGCGTCCGGTCGGCGTGGGAGAGGTCCGTCATGGCCGCGATGTCCGTGAGGCGGGCCCGGTAGAGCCAGCGGAGGATCTGTCGGGCGCGGTAGCGGGGCCAGCCCCAGGTGCGGACGAGCGTGGCCAGTTCGTCCGCGCTCAAGGCGATGAGGTCTACCGGGGACATTGCGAAGCGAGCCTAACACAGCCTCCGGATGAGCGGCAAGCCACCCACACCCTCCTCGGAAGTCTTCATGCCCTATGCTATAATCCCTGCCATGTTTGCACATTCCGTGACAACTCTCATGTCTTCCTTTACATTTCTGTCTCGTGTCTTTCGGCTCAGCGCCCTGCTCGCTGCCGTCGGCGTGGTGCTCGTTCTCGGCTCAGCCGTTTCCGCCGACCTACCGGGTGGGGCCTCGTGTGCGGAGCCAGCCTTCTGCCTAGCCCAGGCCGTCCATGCGTTGACTCAGCAGGACCAGGAGACGGCGACTGGCCTCTTGCAGGGGCTGATCGACCAATTTCCGGGGACGCCGTGGGCCGGTCGCGCCGAGCTGTTGCTGGGGAAGTGGTACCAGGAGCAAGGCGATCGGCAGGCGATTCGCTACCTTGTGGCAGCGCCATTGCATCTGCCCGCGGTCGGCGATTACGCGCACTTCTACCTCGGAGAGGCGGGGATGAAGAGCGGCGACTACAACGGAGCCGCGACGGCTTTTGACTTACTCGTCGAGCGCTACGCGGACAGTCTCCTCAGGCCCCAGGCCCTGGCGCGGGCGGCCGAGGCCTGGTTCCTGGCCGACGATTGCCGGCGGGAGCGGGAGCGGCAAGCTCAGTTTCTGTCGGAGTACAGCAGCCACGCCTTGGCGCCTGCCGTGCTCTTGCGCCACGGCGAGTGCCTGCAGAAAGCGGGAGACACTCCCAGCGTGGTCGCAACCTATTGGCGCATCTGGACCCAGTATGCGGCTTCCCCGCAAGCCGACGACGCTGCGGCGCGACTGGAGCGCTTGCGGAGCGAAGGCGTCGCGATTCCCGAATTGACGGCAGAAGAGCGCTGGGTGCGCGCCAAGACGCTGTTCGACGCCGGCCAGTACCCCAAGGCGGTGAAGGCCTGCGAAGAGGTCCTGAAGGGGGGGCCCGGTGGGCTGCACCGGGAACAGGCCAGGCTGAACCTCGGGATCGCGCACATGCGGCTCAAACGCTATGACGACGCCCGCGCGAGCTTAGAGCAATTGGTGAAAAGCGGGACGAACGGGTCTGCTCAGGAGGCCATCGTCTTGCTGGCCCGGATCTTCCTGCGGCTGGGGCTGGACGAGCCTTTCCTAGCCCTGGCGCGCGAGGCCGAAGCCGGACGTTTCTCAGGCGAGGCGAAAGCGAAGTTCTTGATGATGCTGGCCGCCCAGCATGCGGATCGTGGTCGTGCGGATCAGGCGATCCAGACCTATCAGCAAGTCGGGCGAAAGGAGAAGCCGGAGGGCCTGGCTGCTGAAGGCTATTGGCGCGCCGGGTGGCTGCTCTACAAGAGCGGGCGCTATGAAGAAGCGATGCGCTCTTTTGATGAGGCCGTGCGGCTCCAGTCGGACGGCCCTGTCCGCTTGGCGGCGCTCTATTGGAAGGGACGGAGTCTGGAGAAGGCCGGCGAGCCGCAGAAGGCGGCCACGCTCTTCGAGGCGCTGTGCGCAGAGGCCCCGTTGACCTATTACTGTCACACGGCGCGAACGCGTAAGGGCCTGGGCGAGATGAGCCGCGCCGTCGGTGGTGAGGGAGGCGGGGTGTCGTTCTCTGGGTTGGATCCGCAGGACCGGGCGGTCACGGCCGATGTGCACTACCAGCGCGCCGTGGAACTTCGCCTGGTGGGTCTGTTGCGCGAGGCCGGGGAAGAGCTGGGCATGCTGCCCGGACGGATCGGCGGAGACCGGGGGGCCGTTCTGTGGCTGGCTAGCCGCTTCAAAGAGGTTGGGGAGTACCATCGCGCCCTAAAATTGGTGCAACTGTTCTTCCCGGATGTGATCGACCGCGGCATCACCGGTGTGCCTCCGGCGTTCTGGGAGTTGGCCTACCCGCAGGGACTCTTGCCGGTGATCCAGACGGTGGCGGATCACGGCGTGGACCCGCATCTCGTGGCCGCGATCATCCGGGAAGAGAGCACGTACAACCCGGCAGCGGTGTCGCAGGCCGGGGCGCTGGGCCTGATGCAGGTGACGCTCCAGACCGGGGAGAGGATCGCCAGCCGGCTGGGCGGCGAGGCGTTCAACCCAGAACGTTTGTTCGACCCCGTTTACAACATCAAGCTCGGAAGCCGGTACCTGGGACAGCTGGCGGAGAGATTCAATCGCAATCCCATCTATACGATCGCGGCATACAATGCCGGCCCCGATGTCGTGGCCAAATGGGCGCAGCAGCTCGGCGGTGGCGATCCAGATGAATTCATCGAGTCGATCCCCTATACGGAGACCCGGCTGTACGTGAAGCGGGTTTTGCGGAGCTACCGGGAATACAAGCGGGTCAGCGGGCTCGAGTGCAGCGCGTCGTTTTTTGAGAAGGGGTGCTGACGGACGTGGATAAGATGGCCGCCCTTGAGGCGAAGGTCAAAGAGCTCATCAAGCACTCCACCGGGCTGAAGCGGCGGGCGGTGCAGCTGGAATCCCGCCTCCGCGAGGCGGACGCTAGGCTGGCACGCCACGCGGCCGACTCCCGCCAGCGGGAGAAGGAGCGGGAATGGCTCCGGGGCCGATTGCGGAAGGTTCTGGGCGAGCTGGAGCTCATCGAACATCGCGAGGACGACCGGCAAGGAGGCAAGAGCTGACGCTCATGAACGGAGGACGACGGTGAGCCAGAGATTTGAGGTCGAGATCTACGGCCAGCGGTACGCGATCCGGGGGGAAGCCGACCAGGCGTATGTCAACGAGCTGGCCAGGGAAGTCGACGAGCAGATGCGGACCCTGGCCGGTGGTATGAAAGTGGCCACGCCCGCCAAGGTAGCCATCCTGGCGGCCCTGAACCTGGCGCACCAGCTCCATCAGGCGCGCAAGTTCCAGCACGAGAAGGTGGAGCAGTTGGCTGACAGCCTCATCAGTTCGATCGAAGAGACACTCGGCGGCGCCAGGTAGGGCTTTTTTTCTTGCAAGCGTGTAGGCGGTTTGCTACACTGGCGCGTGGACGGGAACGGAATGATCCCGTCGGTGGAATGCCTTACGAGTGGTAGGGTTTGGGGCAAGACGGAACAAGACGATTCAAGAGGATGAGCAGTTTTCGTTAGACCTGACCGGTTCGGTCGACACAACAGGATGTGGACAGGGGTCGAGCCTGAAGTAGCAGGAATACTTTATGGCTCTGAAAAGCCCGTGGGGAACTGGGTATTCGGTCTCGGAACGAGGGACAGTCGACACAGTGGTTCATGGACAGACAAGGGCTGAAGCCTCGTCCTGACGACTCTTCCTCCCTCCCGTTTGCGTCCTTCCGGCCAAGGGGCTCGCTTCTGTAAACGTCTTCTCCGTCCGCCTTTCACCGACACGCTTCCATTTCCGCCCCAACGCTATGTTGACCCGTTGCTGGTGACCCGTTGCAATTGAAGAGCAACGGGTGCCCCGTACGCGATGGCTCCGTCCTGCGGGGCGGGGAGCCGTCGTCGTTCTGGCGTGAAGGGAGGTGGACACCATTCCAGAACTGGCCATTGTGATCATTGCGGTGGCCGCCGGAGCGGCCCTCGGCGCCGGAATGCTCTGGCTCATTCACGGCAAGGTGGTCGCTTCGCGCTTCCATGAGGCGGAGGATCGCGCGGCCCAGATCGTTCGGACGGCCGAGAAAGAGGCCTCCACACAAGCTCGCGAGGCTCAGCTGGAAGCCAAGGACATGATCGTCCAGGCGAAGGCCGAGCTCGACAAGGAAATGCAGGGTCAGCGCAACGAGATCCTTGCGCTGGAGAAGCGGTTAATCCAGAAAGAGGAGTCCCTGGACCGCCGGATGTCCAATTCCGACCGTCGCGAGTCCGAGCTCCAGAAACGAGAGAAGACGGTGGCGGCCCTGGAGAAGGCCGTGGAGGAAAAAGAGACAGAGGTGGCCCGCCTGGCCCAGGAGCGCACCAAGGCGCTCGAATACGCCTCGGGCATGACGGCCGACGAGGCCAAGGCGGCGCTCTTGCAGCAGGTGGAGAGCGAGGCCAAGTTCGAGGCTGCCAAGATGATCAAGCGGATCCAGGACGAGACCAAAGAGATGGCCGATCGGGAAGCCAAGGAGATCATTACCCGATCCATCCAGCGCATCACGCGGGACTACGTGGCGGAGGCGACGATCTCGGTGGTGCCGCTCCCGAGCGACGGCATGAAGGGACGGATCATCGGCCGGGAGGGCCGGAACATCCGGGCGCTGGAAGCCGCGACGGGCATCGATCTGGTCGTGGACGAAACGCCCGAGGCGGTCCTGATCTCCGGCTTCGATCCGCTGCGTCGGGAGATCGCGAAGGTGTCGCTGGAGCGGCTGATGGCGGACGGACGGATCCACCCGACCCGCATCGAAGAGGTGGTCGAGAAGGTCAAGAGGGACCTGGACAAGATGATGCTCGAGGAGGCTGAGAAGGTGCTCTTCGAGCTGGGGATCACCAACCTTCATCCGGAGATCGTGAAGCTCCTGGGCAAGCTCAAGTTCCGGACGAGCTACGGGCAGAACAACCTCTACCACGCGAGGGAGGCGGCCTACATCTGCGGGATCATGGCGTCGGAACTGGAGTTGGATGTCAAGCTCTCGCGGCGCGGCGCCCTGATGCACGACATGGGCAAGGCGCTGAGCCAGGAGGAGGAAGGCCCGCACGCCATCATCGGCGCGGACTTCGCCAAGAAGTACGGGGAAGAGCCCCGCGTGGTCAACGCCATCGCCGCGCACCATGAACAGGTCGAGCCGATCTGTCCCGAAACGGTGCTCGTGGCGGCGGCGGAATCGCTGTCGGCGGCGCGGCCGGGAGCCCGGCGGGAGACCGTCGAGGCCTACATCAAGCGCCTCGAGAAGCTGGAAAAGCTGGCCGTGGACTACAAGGGCGTGGACAAGGCCTACGCCATCCAGGCCGGCCGGGAGATCCGGGTGATCGTGAAGCAGGACGCGATCACGGACGCAGAATGCTCCGTCCTGTCCCGCGACCTGGCCCGCAAGATCGAGCAGGAGCTGACGTATCCCGGCCAGATCAAGGTCACGATCATCCGCGAGAGCCGGTTTACAGACATCGCGAAGTAGATGAAAATTCTCTTCATCGGCGACATCATCGGCGAGCCGGGGCGCAAGACCGTGGCCCGGCAGGTGCCGCGGCTCGTCCGCGAACGCGGGGTGGCCTGCGTCATCGCCAACGCGGAAAACGCCGCTGGTGGGTTCGGCGTCACGCCGGACGTGGCTCGGGAGCTGTTCGCGGCGGGTGTGCACGTGCTCACGAGCGGCAACCACATCTGGGACAAGAAGGAGGTCATCGACTACATCAAGAACGAGCCCCGGCTCCTGCGGCCCGCCAACTATCCCAAGGGGGTGCCGGGCCTCGGCTGCGTCGTGGTGACGACCGCCGAGGGTGAGAAAGTCGGGGTGGTGCAGGTGATGGGGCGAGTGTGCATGCCCACGGTGGACTGCCCGTTCCGGGTCGTCCGGCACGAGGTCGAGGCGGTCAAGCAGGAGGCGCGGACCGTGATCGTGGACATGCACGCCGAGGCGACCTCTGAGAAGATGGCCATGGGCTGGTACTTGGATGGCGAAGTCACCGGGGTGTTCGGAACCCACACACACGTCCAGACGGCCGACGAGCGGATCCTGCCCAAGGGCACGGCCTACCTCACCGACGTCGGCATGGTCGGGCCGACCGAGTCCGTGATCGGGATCAAGAAGGAGATCGCCATCGAGAAGTTCCTTTCCCAGATGCCGCGCCGCTTCGAGGTGGCCCCGGGACCGTGCGTCTTTTCGGCGGTGCTGCTGGATGTGGACACGGGGGTCGGCAAGGCCCTCTCGATCGAACGCTTGCGGATTATGGATTGATCGCATGACCGGCGGGCCTCCTCCGCGAACGCTCTACACCGTCTCGGCCCTCACGGCCCTCCTGCGGGTACACATCGAGTCCGCCTTCTCCAACATCTGGGTAGAGGGCGAGGTCTCCAACCTGCGCATCCCGACCTCCGGCCACGCCTACTTTACGCTGAAGGACGCCGCGAGCCAGATGCGTGCGGTCCTCTTCCGGTCCGTCGGACGCTCCCTGCGGTTCGCCTTGCAGGACGGGATGCAGCTCGTCTGCCGGGGTCGGGTGACGGTCTACGAGCCCAAGGGCGACTATCAGGTGATCGTGGAGTATGCCGAGCCGAAGGGGGTTGGAGCGCTCCAGCTTGCCTTCGAGCAACTCAAAGCGCGGCTGGCCGCGGAGGGTCTGTTCGACCAGGCGCGCAAGCGACCGCTGCCGTTCTTCCCGCGCCGGATCGGAGTGGTCACCTCGGCCACGGGCGCGGCGATCCGGGACATCGTGCAGGTCGCCCACAAGCGTGACCCCGGGATCACCATCGTGCTCAATCCCGTCGCCGTGCAGGGCGAGAGCGCGGCGGGCGAGATTGCCCGCGCCATCGAGGAGCTCAACGAGCTGGGTGGCTTCGACGTCCTCGTCGTGGGGCGCGGCGGCGGATCGCTCGAGGATCTCTGGGCGTTCAATGAGGAGTTGGTCGCGCGAGCCATCGCGGCGTCGCGCATTCCTGTCGTGTCGGCTGTGGGGCACGAGATCGATTTCACGATCGCCGACTTTGTCGCCGACGTGCGGGCCCCCACGCCGTCGGCGGCTGCCGAACTGGTGGTGCGAGACCAACAGGACCTCCTCAAGCGGATCGTCGGGTATGGGGATCGCGCCGTGCATGCCGTCCGGGCGGTGCTGCGGGACCTGGGCGCGCGTGTGGAAGCCGAGCGCCGCGGCCTCCTCGATCCGACCGCGCTCGTGGCCCGCGCCATGCAACGTCGCGACGATCTGGAGATGCGCCTGCGCTTGGCGCAGGCGAACCGCCTGAAAGACCTGCGTTCCGGGGTCGAAGCCCTCCGGCAGGAGGTGCTGCTACGGAGCCCCCTCCAGCGGATCCAGCAAGGCGTGACCCTGTTGCCTCACCTGCGGACGCGGCTCCAGCAGCGGATGAAGGTGGCGCTGGAATTGGGGCGGCGCTCCTTAGAAGATTCCATCGGGACGCTCCTTGCCCTGAGCCCCCTCGCGATCTTGGGACGGGGGTACAGCATCACGCGGCGGTGGCCGGAGCTGACTGTCTTGCGGGCCGCCTCCGCCGTCGCGCCCGGCGACGTCGTGCATGTGCGGCTGGCCGCCGGGGAGCTGCTGTGCGAGGTCCAGAAGACCGCCAACGAGTTGATTCGGGAGTCCGGCAGCGTATAATGCGCAGGTGACGGAGCGAGAGAGTGGCCACGGTCAAATTCGAAGAAGCGCTGGCCCGATTGGAAGCGATCGTCGCCGAACTGGAGCGCGGCGAGTTGCCGCTTGAAGACTCCATGCGGATCTTCGAGGAGGGTATGAAGCTCTCCAAGGTCTGCCTCAAAATGCTCGAGGAGGCCGAGCGCAAGGTGGAGATCCTCATCAAGGACAAAGACGGCAAGAAACGCACCCGCACGTTTGACATCGAGGAGCACTCTGAAGCTGGCCAGGACAACGGCGACGTCGAAGACTGACCCGGGAAAAGACTCCGTCGAGCGGTTGGATCTGGTTATGGTCCGCCGCGGGCTCGTGGAGAGCCGGGAGCGGGCCCAGAGTCTCATCTTGGCCGGCGTCGTCACCGTGGCCGGCTGTGTCGCGAGCCGGGCGTCCCACCCCATTCCCGCTGGCACCGCGATTGAGATCACCGAGCCGGAGCACCCGTACGTGGGGCGGGGAGGCCTCAAGCTGGCGGCGGCCCTGGACGCGTTCGGCCTCAATCCGCAGGGCTTGGTCGCCCTGGATGTCGGCGCCTCGACAGGAGGGTTCACGGACTGCCTCTTGCAGCGCGGTGCCGCGCGCGTGTACGCGGTGGACGTGGGCTACGGCCAACTGGCCTGGCGCCTCAGGCAAGACCCCCGTGTCGTCGTGATCGAACGGTGCAACGCGCGATACCTGGACCGCTCGCGGGTGCCTGAGCCTGTTGACCTGGCCACCATTGACGTGTCCTTCATCTCGCTTGCGCTCATCCTGCCGGCCGTGCGCCGGTGTCTCAAGGACGAGGGCCAGGTGGTGGCCTTGCTCAAGCCGCAGTTCGAAGTCGGCAAGGGGAAGGTCGGAAAGGGCGGCATCGTCCGTGATGAGAGTCAGCGGCGGGAGGCGGTCGGGAAGGTCCGCGCGGCCACGGAAGCGCAGCGGTGGAAATGGCAGGGCGAGGTGCTCTCCCCGATCGCCGGCCAGAAGGGAAACGTCGAGTACTTGATCTGGTTGCGCCCATCATGAAGGTCCTGGTCACGGGCGGGGCGGGCTTCATCGGGTCGCACATCGTGGACCGGCTCGTCCAGGAAGGCTATGAGGTCGTGGTCGTCGACAACCTGTCCACGGGCAAGCGGCGGCATGTCAACCGCGCCGCCCGGTTCTACCGGTCCGACATTCGAGGCTGGTGGCTGGAGCGGGTCTTCCGCCGGGAGCGGCCCGCGATCGTATCCCTCCACGCGGCGCAGATCGACGTTCGCCGGTCCGTGCTGGACCCGACGTTCGACGCGGACGTCAATGTCTTGGGAATGCTCAACGTTCTGCGGCAGGCGATCAAGTACGGCGTGCGCAAGGTGATCTTCGCCTCCTCCGGTGGGGCGGTCTACGGGGAGCCGGAGTCGTTGCCGGTGTCGGAGTCCCACCCGACGCGACCGGCCTCTCCCTACGGCATCAGCAAGGTGGTGGGGGACGAATACCTGCGGTACTTCCGCGACGCCGACGGCCTGGAGTACGTGAGCCTGCGGTACGCCAACGTCTACGGGCCTCGCCAGGACCCGTACGGCGAGGCGGGGGTCGTGGGCATCTTCGCGCAGAAGATGCTGCTGGGCGAGCAGCCGATCATCAACGGCAACGGCCGGCAGACGCGCGACTTCGTGTACGTGGACGATGTGGTCGAGGCCAACATGGCCGCCATGAACAAGGCCGCCCACGGGATCTACAACGTAGGGACAGGGAAGGAGACCACGATCAACGAGCTGTTCGCGATGCTGGCTGGCCTGATCAATCCTTCCGTCCGCGAGGCCCACGGGCCGGCGAAGCGTGGCGAGCAGGTGCGGATCGCGCTGGATTCGTCCCGGCTCCACCGCGAGTTGGACTGGGAGCCGAAAGTCTCGCTGAAGGATGGCCTCGCGAGGACCGCGGACTACTACCGGAAGACAGTCCGGTCGGCGTGAAGGCCGTCTAATATCTGGGGACGGATGGGTCGATTTGCAGGGACCAGGCGTTGATGCCGCCGGTGAGGTTCTTCACGTTCTTGAACCCTTGCTGCAGGAGGAATTGGGTCGCGTCCATGCTGCGCATTCCCATGTGGCAGTGCAGGACGATCTCGGCGTTCGGGTCGAGCTTCTTGTATTCGGTGCCCAGCGTGCCGAGCGGGATGAGCTGAGCGTTCGGGATCTTGCAGATGTTGTATTCCCAAAGTTCCCGAACATCGATCAGGACGATTTTGTCTCCCCGCTCAAGTTTTTCTTTCAACTCCTGGACCGTGATGGTGAAGCCCATGGCGCGACCCTCCTGTGTAGTGGGATAGTAAGCCGGCGCTCTTCCGGCTGTCAACCGAGAGAATCCGCAGCATGAGCGAGCGTGGAAGGCCGAGCTGGCATCGAGCCTGATGGCGAGGTAAGACGATGGGTGGAGAGCAGATGACAGTGGTGGAGAGCGGGGACGCGCTCGTGGTCCTGATCACGGTGGCCTCGCGCGAGGAAGCGGAACGCATCGCCCGGCGCCTGGTCGAGGACCGGCTCGCCGCGTGTGTGAACATCGTGCCCCAGGTACGGTCGTTCTTCATCTGGCAGGGCAAATTCTCCCAGGAAGACGAAGTCCTCCTGATGGTGAAATCCCGGCGCGCCCGGTTTCAGGAACTGGCAACGGCCGTCAGGCAGCTCCATAGCTATAGCGTGCCGGAAATCATCGCCCTCCCAGTCCTTGTCGGGTCTTCCGATTACCTCCGGTGGGTGGCCGAATCCACCTAGGCCGGCACGATGTGCGATTTCGCATGACAAGCACACGCTTTGCATGACAGGGGGGCCTCTCGTATTGACAGCGGGGCGGGCGTTGTGGTAATCGTTTGCCCTTAGTTACCTCGTAGGATTGGCGGGCTCTCCTAGATGAGTAAGGATGAGTAAGAAGGCGCATCAGGAATTCCATATTGTCATCTTTCCGAGCGCGACCTCGCGCCCGCGCCGGTTCAGCGTCAAGCGGCGCACCGTCCGCGTGCTGCTGTTCACGACCGTGGTCGCGGTTGTCCTGGAAGCTTTCTTCCTCGTCCAGTATGTCACCCGGAGCGGGGAGATCTGGGAGCTCGAGACCTTGCGGTCCGAGGCGATCCAGCACCGCCAGCAAGCTACCACCCTCTCCTCGGCGATGGAGGATCTGCGCAAGCAACTATCCACCATGCGGGAAGTGAATGTTCGGCTGCGCGTCATGCTGGGCCTGGACCCGCCCAAGGTCCCGCCGTCGCCTCTCGGGTTGGGCGGCAAGGAGGAGACCCGCGTGGTTTCCCCGTCGGTGGGCGGCATGGGAGGCGAGGGCGGCTCGCTGTCGGACGTGGTCGCGCAATTGCAGCAGAAGCTGGCGTGGCTCAAGGAAGAAGCGGTCCTCCAGGAGCGATATCTGCACGAACTGACCGGGATCGTCGGCGAGCGGCGCGCGCAGTGGGCGTCCACGCCTTCGATCTGGCCGGTCCGGGGCTGGGTCTCCTCAGGATTCGGGCGCCGCGTGTCCCCATTCACGGGAGAGGACATGATGCACGGCGGGCTGGATATTTCCGCGCCGATGAGCACGCCGGTCAAGGCGCCGGCGGCCGGCACCGTCATCGCAGTCGGGCCTGAGAAGAGTCTGGGCAACGTGGTTGTGGTGTCTCACGGCTATGGCTTCAAGACCCTGTACGCGCATCTGTCCAAGCTGAGAGTGCGGAATGGCCAGACCGTGAAGCGGGGAGACGTCATCGGCGAAGTCGGGAACACGGGGCTCTCGACCGGTCCCCACCTCCATTACGAAATCGAGCTCAACGGCGCGGCAGTCGACCCGATCAGGTACATCATCAACTAGACCTCTCGGCTCCTGGGGGCGTCGTGCCTCCGCCCTGTCCACGAAGATCTCATCGATCGAACGGCTCTTCCATTCCACGTAGTAATCGGTGATGCCGAACGCGCGCATGACCGTGGCGGCGGTGTCGATCAGCGAGACCGGCTGCTTGATCTCATACCCTGCCTTGATCCCCGGCCCCGCCGCGATCCAGGGGATGGTCATGTCTTCGGCCATCGAAGTGCCATGGGTCTTGGCGTGGCCCCCGTGGTCGGAGGTCACGATGAATGTCGTCCGGTCGAAGAGCCCTAGTTCCTTGAATCCCTTGGTGAGGCTCCCGATCCCCCGATCGACGTCCTCCACCGCCTTCAGATAGGGCTTGCTCATCCAGCCCTGGTCGTGGCCGGCCGTATCGATGTCGGCGAGTTGGACGACGAACAGGGCCGGCTTGCCTTCGGTGGACGTCTTGTACGAGGCGATGACGTCTTCGGCGATTTTCTTGGCGGTGCAGGCCGGCTCGTTAACGCTGCACACGTTCAGCAGCAGCCGGCGATCTTGTTTGATCACGTGCAGCAGCTTCTCTTTATTGAGAAACGCCGCGCCCCACTTGCTCCCGTTGAACGAGGCGATCTCGAACAGGGTCGGGGACTTGATAAAGCCGCGCGGGGGATCGTACTCGTTCCAGTCCACCCCGTGCTGGGCGACGGGCAGGCCGCTCATCATCGACGCGAAGGCCGGCAGCGTGAGGCTGGGCTCGACGGTCTGCGCCTTCATCGTGGAGGCCCCGCGCTTGATGAGCCCGTCGAGGGTGGGCACCTTGGCCTGCTTGAGCGCGTCGGGCCTCAACCCGTCCACCATGATGATCACGACATTGTCGGCGTAGGCTGGCGCCGCGGCGGCGTGCGACGTCCGCAGACCCACCAGGCCGGTGCCGATGAGGACGAGCGTCAACAACCACTGAGTCGGTACGCGGACTGCCATGCAGACCTCCATACAGAGCTTGCTCGACCGGGCGCTTCATGGACCCGTTGCAATTGAAGAGCAACGGGTACCCCGAGCAACAGATGCCCCCTGCGCCCGGAGATTCAATACCTCAACTGAAATAGGACAAAACGCCGGCATTCTACACAAGCGTCGAAGGGATTGCCACCCCCACACGCCTTGACTCTGCTCGGACCCTTTTGTAGAGTGGGCCGCAGGCTCGCTCTCCCATTGATGTGAGGTGGCGGTGTCGGACATCCAGCCGGCGACAGTCCCGTTCGCAGCCCAGGCCGTGCCGTTTCGTGAGATGCTGGCGACGGGCAAAATTCCCGAAGGCTTGATCACCAGTCCGTATGTCGCCGAGCAGTTCGTCGAGCGCCTCGTCCACTATGTCCTGAGTGTCCCGGCCGGCAGCTACTCGATCGCCAACCTCGGCAAGCTGCTCGAGCAGATGGACCCGCGACAACAAGTATTCTTTTTCAAAAGGTTGAAGGAGACGAGCCCCGACAGCCTGAAGCACTTCGCCCCTCTGTATTACGGCTTCATGTCCGAGTTCAGCGAGCTCCTGTTTACCTGACCGTCCGCGACAGTCCCGGTTTGAAATCTCCTCCCGTTCGGCTTACACTGCTGAGCCTATGCGCACTTCTGCGGTGCAGGCATGAGCACGGTCCGCATCAACAAGTTCTTCACCGAACAGGGGTTCTGCTCCCGTCGCGCTGCGGATCGGATGATCGGAGAGGGCCGCGTCCGGATCAACGGGCGTGTGGCGGTCTTGGGCGATCAGGTGACGAATGCGGACGTGGTGACCGTGGACGGCCGCGTGGTGTCCCACCGGCCTCAGCCGGTGTACCTGGCGTACCACAAGCCGGTCGGCGTGACCTGCACCACGGAACCACACGTGGCCGGGAACATCGTGCATGCTGTCGGCTATCCCGAGCGCATCTTCCCCATCGGCCGCCTAGACAAGGACTCTTCGGGCTTGATCCTGCTCACCAACGACGGCGACATCGTCAACCGCATCCTGCGGGCGGAGTTCGGCCACGAGCGGGAATACGTGGTCACCGTGGATCGCCCGTACCCGCCGTCCTTTCTGAAACAACTGGAGAAGGGGGTCTTGGTGCTGAGAGAAACAACCAGGCCGTGCCGGACGAAGAAAGTGGATGCGACCACCTTCCGGATCACGCTGACGGAAGGGCGCAACCGGCAGATTCGTCGCATGTGCTCGGCGCTCGGATACCGAGTCGAGGCACTTCGCCGTCTCCGCATCATGCACATCCGCCTGGGTGATCTGCCGGTCGCGAAGTGGCGGCTCCTCACGCCCAAGGAACGCGATGAGCTCTTGACGGCCGTCGGACTTCATGAAGAGCGAGTTGCATCATGAAAGCCCCACGCCTCCTCCTGCTGATCCCGCCGCTGACCCAGCTCAACACGCCCTATCCCTCCACCGCGTACTTGACCGGCTTTCTCAAGCGGCATGGCTATGCCACGGGCGAGGCCCCCGTCTCGGCGGGGGCGGGGTGGGCGGGTGTGGTGGCGCAGGCCGATGTCGGGATCGAGATGGTCCTGGCGCTGTTTTCCCGTGGCGGCCTGAGGCGCGTGTTCGACCGGGTCCGTGATCAGCCAGGAGACCTGCCGGGCGAAGCCGCGCAGATACTGGCGCTGGAGCGGGCTTATCTCGACTCGATCGACGCCGTGATCGGGTTTTTGCAGGGGCAGGATCCGGCGTTGGCGCCTCGGATCTGTCAGGGATGCTTCCTTCCGCAAGGCCCCCGGTTTGCCCATGCGGGCGAGCCGAGTGGCGCTTTTGGAACACTCGGCACGGCGGACCGGGCCCGGTATCTCGCCACGCTCTACCTGGAGGACCTGGCCGATCTGGTGCATGAAACCGTCACACCGCAGTTCGCGCTGAGTCGGTATGCGGAACATGTGGGCCTGTCGGCCTCCTCCTTTGACTCGGTGGCGCGGGCCCTCGCGGAGGCGCCCAGCCTGACGGACGAGCTGCTGCTGGACGCCGTGTGGCGGCACGTGGAGGCGGTCGATCCGACCCTCGTCGGGCTGACGGTCCCGTTCCCGGGCAACCTCTATGGCGCGCTCCGAATCGCCCAGGTCGTGAAGGCGCGGCGGCCGGCTGTGCGGATCGTGCTCGGTGGCGGGTACGTGAACACGGAGCTCCGGCGTGTTCAAGAGCCTCGCCTGTTCGACTACGTAGACTACGTGACGCTGGATGACGGCGAGCGGCCGCTGCTCTGCCTCCTGGAGCACCTTTCCGGGAAACGCGATGAAGCGGAGCTGCGACGGACCTTTCTGCGATCGAATGGCCGAGTCGTGTGGCGCGACGGGGCCCGCGATCCCGAGTTCGGCATGGCCGAGCTCGGCACGCCGACCTACACCGGGCTGACCCTCAACCGGTACCTCTCCGTCCTGGACACGCTGAATCCCATGCACCGGCTGTGGTCAGACGGGCACTGGAACAAACTCACGGTCGCGCACGGGTGCTACTGGAAGCAGTGCACCTTCTGTGACGTCGGCCTGGACTACATCGGCCGTTACGAGGCCGCGCCGAGCGAGATCTTGACCGACCGCATCGAGGCGCTGATCGCCGAGACCGGGCGGCGGGGGTTCCACTTCGTGGACGAGGCGGCGCCGCCGGCTGGGCTCAAGGGTCTGGCGTTATGTCTGTTGGAGCGGGGTGTGGCGATCACGTGGTGGGGGAACATCCGATTCGAGACGGCCTTTACGCGGGACCTCTGCCGCCTGCTCGCCGCCTCCGGGTGCGTCGCCGTCACGGCAGGACTCGAAGCGGCCTCCGATCGCCTGCTTGACGCCATGAAGAAGGGGATCACCGTCGCCCAGGCCGCGCGCGTGGCGGCGTCGTTCCAGGCCGCCCACATCATGGTGCACGCCTATCTCATGTACGGGTTTCCGGGCGAAACCCTTGTCGAGACCGTGGAGACCCTCGAGCGCGTGCGGCAACTGTTCGCGCATGGCCTGATCCAATCGGCGTTCTGGCACCGGTTCGTGGCGACCGCGCACAGCCCCATCGGGCTGGATCCGGCAGCCCATGGCGTCCGCATCACGGGCCCGTCGTTCGGCGGCTTTGCCGAGAACGACCTCGCTCACGACGATCCGGCGGGGCAAGCGCCGGAGTGGCTCGGCCTCGGATTAAGAGCGGCCCTCTCCTCTTACATGCGCGGGGCCGGAGTGGCGGCCGATGTCCGGCACTGGTTCGGCCGTCCGGTGCCGCGACCGAAGGTGCCGCGCAATTGGGTCGCACGGGTGCTGGAAGAGACGCCCGTTCAAGATGATGCGACGGCAGAACGTCGGTTCGTCTGGATCGGGGGCGCGCCGGTGAGCGAATCGTACGGGCATGACCGGCGCCGTGTGATCCTTCCTCACCAGACCGAAGACGTCGAGGTGCGACTCTCTTCGGAGAAGGCCGACTGGCTGCTGGACCTCATCCGGTCCGCGACGCCCACACGGGAGAGGCGAGGCGAAGGCTATCCCTCGCTCAGAGAAGTCCGCGAGACGTATCCGCTGGGCGGGCCGCGCGGGTTCGATGCGCTGGTCAGGTCGACGCTGTGGCAACAGGCACGGACCAGCGGGCTGCTGCTGGTCTGAGACGGGATATGCCGATGACCGCGTGCAGAGTTGTGATGGTGAAGGACACGGCCGCACTCGCCCATGCGGCCGCCGAGTTGTTCGTGAAGCTGGCGGCGCAGACGGCAAGCGCGCGCCGTCCGTTTCACGTCTTGCTGTCCGGCGGCAAGACGCCGAAGGCCATGTATGCGCTCCTCGTCTCCGCCGCGTACCGGTCGCGCGTGGACTGGGATCGGGTCGCCTTCTTCTTCGGGGATGAACGGGCCGTGCCGCCTGATCATCCGCAGAGCAACTACCGCATGGCCAATGAGGTGTTATTTCGCCCCTTAGGAATTGCGGAATCGTCCGTGCACCGGATGAAGGCGGAAGCGGACGACTTGGATGCCGCCGCAGCAGAGTACGAGGGCGAGCTGCGCGCGTGCTTCGGGGCGTTCCCGCGTTTTGATTTGGTACTGCTGGGCATGGGGTCGGATGGGCACACGGCCTCGCTGTTCCCGGGGTCTCCGGTGCTCAAGGAGCAAGCGCGGTGGGTGGCGCCCGTGCTGGATGCACCCAAGCCGCCGCCTCGTCGCCTGACGGTGACCCTACCGGTGTTGAACGCGGGGCACCAGGTACTCTTCATGGTGGCAGGCCGTGACAAAGCGCCTGCCCTGCGGGAAGTGTTGGAAGGGACGGCGCCTCCCGAGCAGTATCCAGCCAAATGTATTCAGCCCGGACCGGAGCGTCTGCTGTGGCTGGTGGACGAAGCCGCCGGCGCCGAGCTTCGCTAGGACCCTTGCTTGCTTCGGATGGCCTTTGCCCGCGCCGTAAACTGTTCAGCTTCGTCCGGGTGCTTCATCGCCCGCAGCAACGCCCCATAGTTGTCCAGAGTGGCGGCCACTCTGGGGTGCTCTGGTCCCAGGCTCTTCTCCTGGATCGCCAGCGCCCGCGTATACAGAGGCTCCGCCTCTCCGTACCATCCCAGAACCTGGTAGAGGTGTGCGAGGTTGGTCAGGCTTTCCGCCACGTCCGGGTGTTCCGGTCCGAAGTATTTCTTCCGGATCGCCAGCGCCCGCATGTGGAGATCTTCTGCCTCTGCATACCGCTTTTGGTTCTCGTAGAGGACTGCCAAGTTGTTCAGGGTGTCGGCCACGTCCGGGTGTTCCAGCCCGAGAGCCTTCTCCTGGATGGCGAGCGCCCGTGCGTAGAGACGCTCTGCAACCTCGTACTTCCCTTGGGCTGTATGCTGGACTCCCAGGTTGTTCAGGGTGAAGGCCACATCCGGATGTTCCGATCCGAGAGCCTTCTCCTGGATGGCGAGCGCCTGCGCGTGGAGACGCTCTGCCGCCTCGTACTTCTTCTGACCATGATAGAGGATGCCCAGGTTGTTCAGGCTGTCAGCCACGGCCGGATGCCCCGGTCCTAGGTTCCTTTCTTGTATAGCAAGGGCGCGCTTGAGGAGGCGCTCCGCCGCTTTGGGCTTCCCCTGAGCGACATAGAGTTGCGCCAGAGAGACAATGCCGTCTGCGAGGCGCGGGTTCGATCCGGGTGCTTCCTTGAGAGCAGCTATATAGTGCTCCTCCGCCTCATCGAAACGGTGTTCTCTCACGGCCCGCTTTGCGTTGTCCATTAACCATTCTGATAGAAGCGCGTTCTGCGCCCAGACTTCCGAGAGCACGAAAACCTGGACGCACGCTCCGACGATGAGCAGAAGCATTTTACCTTTCATGGCGGATTGCCTCCTCGTACAGTTTGTTCGTGTGAGGAAAGCAATAGTCATGCCAAGGCCAACTAAGATTCGTGATACTTGTCTCAGGATTTCAGAAAAGAGATTTTTCCTCTGATCTCTCGGAACAGCTTTTTCGGGATCGGCGGCGAGGGGGAGTTGGGGTTGCCCATCCAGGTGGGGCGGCTGTCGTAATAGTTGACGGGCGCATCCGAGTCGGCAGCACGGAAGGCCTTGTAGCGCCGGAGCACCTGCACGTAGCGCCGCTTCGACATGTGATACTTTTTGTGCGGCATCTTGAGGAGATACTCTTCGACCTTCCAGACGTTCTTCTGGGAAAAGCGCCAGTCGTAGTCGCCGAGGTCGGACAAGGTGCCCACGCCGTATCCGGTGAGTCGGCCGGTGAAGTCCACGTAGGGCTCCACGTAGGTCAGGACTAGATCCCGGACCGAGCGGAAGACCGGCTTGCGCCCGTGCAGACCGGCCTCGCGCGAGCGGGCGATGGTCCCCCAGCACCCATTCTGTTTGAAGAGATACAGGACGTGGTCGAGCTTGTCCGCCGATTCGAGGCTCAGCATGAGCGGGGGATAGCCGTGCTGCTCCAGGATCGCGGCGGACGTGATGGCTGCTTCCAGGCAATGGGCCGTCCCGGTGGTGATCACCCCGCGGAACGAGCGGAGCGTCGCCTTGGGTTTTTCCCAGTTATAGGGGAGGGAATCGAGGAAGCGTTGGACTTGCTGCGGGGTCCGGTGCTCACGGATCACCGTCCGCTCTTTGGGAGTGAAGGCGGACGGAGGGGGCACCCTGTCACGGGCGCGGACGCGGCGCGCTGCTAGAAGATGCCGGCCTGTTTTTGATGCCACCGGATGTACGCGATGATCTGGGTGAGATCGTCCCGGGTCACGCCCGGAATCTTCGGCATGTCGCCGAACTTCCAGTGATGGGCGCGCACTCCCATTTCTGCGGCGAGGTAAAAGGCCGTGTCTGCGTGGTGATTGGGCTCGTAGACCTTGTCGAGAAAAGGCGGTCCTTGCCTGGTGCCGCGTGCCCCGATGCCATGACAGACAGAGCAGTTGGTGTTGAACAGCGCTTCCCCTTTGGCAAGCGCGGGGGGCACTTTGGGGCCCGGTGCATCGGCGGCAGCGGCCGCTCGAGTCACAGCCAGGCACAGGGCGAGTATGACGGCGGCAGGGAGAGTCATTTGGCGTTCTCTATGGCGACCCAGAAGCGGTAGCGGATCGGGGGGTTCTGATTGTTCTCGGCGTTGGGGTTGTCGTACAGGCAGCGGTCCACGGTGTGGAGCTCTTCGTCCGCGAACTCGATGGTCACCGGCTCTTTCCAGAACTGGTGGAGGGTGAAGTAATCCGACGTCTCTGGCTTTTTCTTCATTTCCTCCTGCATCCGTTGAAACGCGGCACTGTCCGTTCCGGGAATATTCTTGTGGTTGCGCTCGATGCACCACTTCAGCACCTCGGCGATCCCGTACCGGGTCAGTGTGATCTTATTGGTCGCCATGCGGTCCTCCTCAAAAAACCGCGTCAGTCTACCCGAACCGTCCAGTGATTGACAAGTCCATTTTGCCTTCCGCTGAATGTTCGGGTAAGCTCAACGTTCAAATGGATTTGCGGTCTTGAAGACGTGAGGGAACGATGAAGCACAACCCGGGGTTTCTGAAACTGGTCGAAGAGGCGAAGCAACGCATCAAGGAATGCACGATCGCGGAGGTGAAGGCCAAGCTGGACCGCGGCGAGCGGTTCCATTTCATCGACGTCCGCGAGGACAACGAATGGGTCACCGATCATGCCAAGGGGGCCGTGCATCTGGGGCGCGGTATCCTCGAGCGGGACATTGAGACCGTGATCCCGGACAAGCGCGCCGAGATCGTCCTGTATTGCGGCGGAGGGTTCCGGTCCGCACTGGCCGCCGACAATCTACGGAAGATGGGCTACACCGACGTCGCTTCCATGGACGGAGGCATCCGAGCCTGGCGCGAGGCCGGCTATCCCATCGAGAAGGGGTGAATGGCCTCGCCATTGGAGCCGCGGCCGGTCATTCCGGCCGAGGTGACGCTTCCGGAAATCACCGTCAAAGCCGTCATCCTCTCGGTCGTGCTTGCCGCCGTGCTGGCCGGGGCTAATGCCTACCTCGGCCTGTTCGCCGGGATGACGGTGTCGGCGTCCATTCCGGCGGCGGTAATCTCGATGGCGGTGCTCCGCCTCTTCCGGGAGTCGAACATCCTCGAGAACAACATCGTGCAGACCGCCGCGTCCTCTGGCGAGGCCCTCGCCGCCGGTGTGATCTTTACCATCCCGGCCCTCCTGCTCATCGGCTATTGGAAGAGCTTCGACTACGGCCAGACCGCAGCCATCGCCTCGGTGGGGGGTCTGCTGGGCGTGCTGTTCACGATCCCCTTGCGGCGCGTCCTGATCGTGACCGAGCGACTGCGTTATCCCGAAGGGATCGCGACGGCCGAAGTCCTCAAGGTCGGATCGGGCGGAGGGACGGCGGTGGCCGGCTTTCGTACGCTGCTCTTGGCGGCGGTCATCGGCGGGCTCGTCAAGCTGGGAGAGAGCGGCCTGCGGCTCTGGGCGGAGGCCCTGGAGGGCGCCGCGCGCGTCGGCCGAGCCGTGGTCTACGGCGGCGTCAACCTCTCGCCGGCCTTGCTGGCGGTGGGCTTCATCATCGGACCGAACACGGCCAGCGTGGTGTTCCTAGGGGGGGCGCTTAGCTGGTTGGTTCTCCTCCCATTATACAGTGCCTGGCTGGGCTCGCCCGAAAACCTACCCGCAATTGAGGCGGCCAAGTCCATCGGCAGCACCCACATCCGCCATGTCGGCATCGGCGCGATGCTCGTCGGCGGGCTCTGGACCCTCGTCCAGCTTCGCGGGCCTTTGCTGGAAGGTGTGCGGCGGTCGGTCGCTGCCTATCACGAAGCCTCGACCGGCGGGCGTCGGCACGGGACCGTCATTCCTCGAACGGACCACGATGCGCCCCTGCTCTGGGTATTGGTGCCCTTCGCGCTGGTGCTGGTGCCGATGGCGCTCATCTATCACACGGTCGTGCGGGACGGCGTCGTCGCTCTGGTGATGACGGTGCTCATGGCCGGCGCGGCGTTTCTCTTTTCCGCCGTGGCCGCCTACATGGCGGGACTCGTGGGCAGCTCGAGCAACCCCGTGTCAGGGGTGACGATCGCGACGATCGGGCTGACGGCCTTGGTGCTGGTGCCCGTGATGGGGGGCACCCATCCGGCCGGGCCGGCGGCAGCGCTCCTGATCGGCGCGGTCGTGTGTTGCGCGGCGGCGATGGGCGGGGATAACCTGCAAGACCTCAAGACGGGTTACGTCGTGGGGTCTACGCCGTGGAAGCAGCAAATCATGCAAGTGGTCGGGGTGGCGACTGCCGCGGTGGTGATCGTGCCGGTGCTGGTCCTGCTGCAGGCCAAGTACGGCATCGGCCAGGTGACAGCGGAGCATCCCCATCCCTTGAGCGCGCCGCAGGCCATGCTCATGGCCGGCCTGGCGCGCGGCGTGTTCGGGGGCACGCTTCCGTGGGAGTTGGTCGGCTTGGGCGCAGCCATCGGCATCGCCGTGATTCTGGTGGACCGGCGGCTGGCGGCGCGCAGCGCTGACTTCCGGATGCCGGTGCTCGCGGTCGCCTTGGGCATGTACCTCCCGCTGAGGCTTTCCGCGGCGATTCTGGCCGGCGGCTTGGTCGGCGCGTTGGCGAGACGGAGTGCAGGCGAGCCCACGGAGGCAGGGAGTTCGCGAGGTCTCCTGTTCGCCGCAGGTCTCGTGACAGGCGAGGCGCTCATGGGCATCCTGCTGGCGGTGCCGATCGCCCTGACCGGGCTCTGGCCGACGCTGGGGGCGGATCCCTTCCAACTCTTCGAGACACCGCCGTTGGGGGGATGGCCGGGGCTGCTCGTGCTGGCGGCGGTTGCCGTGCTGTTGCACCGAACGGCGAGGGCACGGAGTCATTGATGACACGCCGTCGGGGGGCGCTGGTCCTGGGACTCGCGTGCGTGGTCGCGCTGGCGGGCGCATGGGCCTGGCGAACGCACCAGCAGGGCGAGGCCAATCTCCGTGCCTGTGGCAGTCTGGAGCCGGGCGGCCCGCGGGCGGAGATCATTCAGATCCTCGGAGCGCCCGCTACCATTAAGGCTAACCAGGCCAAGACGCGCGTGACACTCACCTTTACCAGCCCACTGCTCGCCGAAAAACCCATTCGCGCGGTCGTAAACGTGCGCGACGACGTGGTCATGGAAATCGATTGCGGTGACGGGCGCATCAAGACCTATGACAAGTACTGAGCACGCTCGTTCCCTTCTGGGTGTGCGCCGGTACCGGGAGCCATGAGCCTTGCATTCATCTTAGGGTTGACCCTGTCCCGTAACTCTGTATACTGTGAAGCCTGTAGCGCTGCTTCGGATCAGGGCGAAAGGGAGTGTCGATGAGGAAAGAGTACCTGATTTTGGCGGTGTTCGTCCTCTTCGTCTGGGCGGTTCGCGACAAAGTTCCCCCGCAGCTCCAGTTCTGGAAAACATTCACGACGATGATCACCGTGCAGAACAACTCGGATCACGACCTTTCGGATGTGACGTTGATCGTCTGGTCGGCGCCGCACTCTCTGGGGGCCCTCACGAGGGGCAGCTCCAAGAGCATCACCACGCCACGTCTTCGCGATGTCACCGACGTCATCATCAGGTTCAAGTACGCGTCGGAACCTGTGGAGCGGCTGGTCGGGACCCTGGACGAGGACACCGACTATAGAATGAACATCCAGGTCAATTTCGCCGGTGTCGTGACCGCCCAGATCGGGCCTGCTTCAACCGCGGGCAGCGACGCCAAGAGCAGGTAGCTCCGGCCGCGTGCCTGCCCGCCCGCTGCCCCTCATCATTTGCTTCGGCGACAGCCTAACCGCAGGGTTCCAGTCTCCGACCGCTGAATCTGCCGACTACCAGGAGACGCCCTACGGCCGCTTCCTGGCGGAACGGCTGGGGGATCGCGCGCGAGTCCAAATAAGCGGGGTCTGCGGAGAGCTGACGGCAGAGATGGTCGAACGCTTCGACCGCGACGTGGTGCGCCACCGGCCCGCCTGGGTGGTCCTCCTCGGAGGGAGCAACGATCTGGGCTGGAACCTCCAGCCGGCTGAGATCATACGTAACCTCACTGCGATGTACGAGCGGGCCGTCAAGGCCGGCATCCGGGTGGCGGCTGTGACGGTTCCATCCATCCGCGGATTCGACGACCACATTGCGCGGCGGCACGACTTGAACACGCTGATCGCCGATGCTTGCGCCCACAGGAACCTGCCCTGCGTCGATCTCTTCACCGCGACGGCCGAGCCGGACACGCACCGGCTGGCTGCCCCGTACTCGAACGACGGGCTGCACCTCACGACGGCCGGCTACGACCTGCTCGCGCGGCTGCTTTACGAGCAGGTGTTCAAAGACTTATAGCTGTCATTCTGAGCGAAGCGAAGAATCTAGACCATCACGGAGTTCACCCTGAGCGAGCAACTGAGATCCTTCGCTCTGCTCAGGATGACAAGCGAAGGGTTCAGGGTGACAAGCTGGGCGGCAGTGGATCAGTCGATTCGCGCGGGGGCGGGGATGTCCTTGAACAGGTGGTCGGCGATGCGCCGGGCCGTCGCCAGTTGGTCGGTAAGGTCGGTGGCCGTGAAGGCCTGTTGCAGGAATTCCCCCATGACATGGTCGCGCTGGCTGATGAAGCGGAGGTGCTCGACGGGTGAGGCCGGCCAGAACCCGCGGAGCTGGTAGAAGGCGCTCATGGCTTCATCGAGAAAGAGCGAGAGAAGGTGCCTGGCGATCGCCGGGTCGGCCTGTTGGTCTTCCGCCTTGCCCAGCCAGTGGAGGACGGTCGCGCGGAGCCGGATCTTCTCGTGAATGGTCAAAGAGGGTGGCCCCTGCCGGAAGCGGGCATGGGCCTTCTGTAGTAATTGCGATCCGGCCGCTTCCAGTTCGTAGAGGACGCGGGCCTTGCGCAGGATGATGGGCAGGCGCGGCGAGGTATTGACCTGCTCCTCGGCCTCGGATGCACCGAGATAGCGGATCTCGACGATGCGGGAGAGTACCCGGACCAGCTCGTGACTGTTGTCCGCGCCCAGGACCAGGACCAGCAGGTCCACATCGCTATGGCTCGTCATGGCGTCCCGTGCAGCGGAGCCGGCCAGGATGACCGCGGCCAGGTCCCCCCCGCGTTTTGCCTTGACGTACCGGACCGCCTTCGCGATGACCTGGGCGCTCTCCGAAACGGAGTCGTCTTTCGCCGGTGCGGGCGCTGCGTCCGTCGGCAGAAGCGGATCACCCGGCGGCGCGACGGCTGAGCCGTCCGACGGGATCTGCGGCGCCCCCAGCTCGATCGGTCCGTCATCCATCATGAGAGCCTGGCGACCTGTCGAAGGTGCTCCCTGGCTGCGGCGAGCCACTCATCGAACGGCAGATCGGCGTCCACGACGATCTCGATCTTGCCGTTGGGGAGTTTGTGGATCTTGCCGGGGCTCGCGGCGCTCAAGGGAATCTCGATCCACTCGCGGTCCAGCTCGAACTCGTCCGTGACCTCCAAGATCCGATTGATCTGGTTGAACGTCACGTCTCTCGGCAGCGGTGGCTTCATTCTGATGATGCGGCGCATTCTAGCATACCCTCTGGTCGCGTTGACAATTACGGGGGTATCCCATAGAGTAAGCCGCCTCGGGGGTGGCGGATGTCCGAGCGGCGCACCGTCAAGTTCTACCAGGCGGACGTATTCACCGACACCGTGTTCGGGGGTAATCCGGTGGCCGTGGTTCCGGACGCGGGCGACCTGGATGGCTGGGAGATGCAGAAGATCGCCCGGGAGATGAACCTCTCCGAAACCGTCTTCGTGCTCCCGCCGACCGATCCCTCCGCCGAATACCGTCTCCGGTTCTTCACCCCCGTGCGGGAGATTCCGTTCGCAGGCCATCCGGTCATCGGCGCGTTCTACGTGCTGGCACATCTCGGCGTCCTGCGGCTGCAGGAGCCGGTCACCCGCATCCATCAGGAGACCAGCGTCGGCGTGTTCCCTCTTGAGATGACGGTGCGGGACGGGCATGTCCGGCAGATCATGATGAACCAGCCCAAGCCGGAGTTCATCGGGATGGTCGAGCCGTTGCGGGACCTCTTCGAAGTCGCCAAGGCCATCTCGGTGCCCAAGACCCAGATCACCGGCACGGGCCTGCCGGTGGAAGTCGTCTCCACGGGGTTTCCGGTGATGATCGTGCCGGTCCGTACCCTGACGGCAGTGTCCAAGGCCAGCCCCAACATCGGGCTGCTCAACAGCGTCTGCGAGCAGCACAAAGCCCAGGGGCTGATGCTGTTCACGACGGTCACGGTGGAGGAACGGTCCACGGTGCACACCCGGATGTTCGCCTCGCCGGTCGGAGTGCTCGAGGATCCGGCCACGGGATCTGCGAGCGGCGCGCTCGGCGCGTACCTCGTCAAGCACGGGGTGGTGGATGTCGGTCCGACGACCGAGATCATCTGCGAGCAGGGCTACGAGATCGACCGCCCGTCCCGCCTGACCGTGCATGTCCACTCAGATGACGATGAGATCCAGTACGTCACCGTGGGCGGGCGTGCCGTCATGGTGATCGAAGGGTCCGTGACGTTCTGAACGGATGAAGGCGGCGCGCTTTCATCAGCACGGCGGGCCGGAGGTGCTCCGGTATGAAGACGCTCCGGAGCCCAAGCCGAACCCGGGCGAGGTCCTGGTCAGGGTCAAGGCCTGCGCGCTGAACCATCTCGATATCTGGGTCCGCCAGGGGATCCCAGCCTATCAGGTCCCGCTGCCCCATATCGGCGGTTGCGACGTCGCCGGCGTGGTGGAGCGGGTCGGGGACGAGGGGACGGACCTAAAACCGGGCGACCGCGTGTTCGTCGCGCCGGGGCTCTCGTGCTGGCGGTGCGAGTTCTGCCTGGGCGGGCAGGACAACCTCTGCGTCTCGTACCGCATCCTCGGCGCCCAGGTGGACGGTGGGCTGGCGGAGTTCGTGAAGGTGCCAGCCCTCAACGTGATTCCAATCCCCAGCGCGCTCTCGTTCGAGCAGACCGCGGCGTTCCCCCTGACGGCGGTCACCGCCTGGCACATGCTGTTCGGTCTTGCCCGGCTGCAGCCGGCGGAGGATGTGCTGGTGCTGGGGGCCAGCAGCGGCGTCGGCAGCATGGCGGTGCAGATGGCGAAGGCCGCCGGCGCGCGGGTGATCACGACGGTGGGTTCGGACGACAAGGTCGAGAAGGCCGAGGGGCTGGGCGCGGACGTCGTGCTGAACCACACGCGGGACGTGATCGCGGACGGCGTCAAGCGCGCGACGGGCGGGCGAGGCGTGGACGTGGTCATCGAGCACATCGGGCCCGCCACCTGGGAGCAGAGCCTCCGCTCGCTGGCCAAGGCCGGCCGGCTCGTCACCTGCGGCGCCACGTCAGGACCCGAGGTACGGATCGACCTGCGCTACCTTTATATGCGGCAGACCACCGTCATGGGCTCGTTCATGGGCACGCGGCATGAGCTGCTGGCCGTGGCCAAGTGGCTGGGCGAGGGGCGGATCCGGGCGGTGATCGATTCGGTGCTGCCTCTCCAGGACGTCCGCGCGGCTCACGAACGGATGCTCGAGCGCAAGCTCTTCGGGAAGATCGTCCTCACCCCGTAACCCTCATATCGTGCTAGAATAGAATCAAATCCCCTACTCAGAGGAGGAACCAATGCAGACGCTCCGCGAAGCGATGACCAAGAACCTCAAGACGGTTCCTCACTATGTGACCGTGCAAGAGACGGCCCGCCGGATGCAGGCCGAGAAGGTGGGGTCGTTGCTGGTGGAACGTGGCGGGCAGATCGTGGGGATCGTGACGGAGACCGATCTCGTCCGCAAGGCCGTGGCCAAGGGGTCCGACCTCAGCAAGGAGAAGGTGGAGGCGATCATGTCGGCGCCGGTCTCCTCGATCGACATCCATCGGACGCCTCAAGACGCCCATGACATGATGGCGGATCTCGGCGTACGCCACCTGGCCGTGACCGATGCCGGGAAGATCGTGGGGTTGCTGTCGGTGCGGGATCTGCTGGTCTATTTTAAAAGAGTTTCAGAACCACGGATTACGCAGGATTAAACGTAGGGGCACGGCGCGCCGTGCCCCTACCGCGCGTATCGTTCGCCGTCATTTC
>Ga0209056_10000769_pt1 | contig 35543 bp, 33 predicted proteins | sample GraSoiAngelo_114_FD_185876 | JGI IMG/M metagenome (GOLD analysis project Ga0209056, IMG submission 185876) | Grasslands soil microbial communities from the Angelo Coastal Reserve, California, USA - 14_0903_13_40cm (SPAdes) (version 2) | ecosystem: Environmental > Terrestrial > Soil > Grasslands... | reverse complement strand
AAAAACAGCGAATTGCCGAGAGCATTCGCGTAGACGTTCGCTCCGGTGTCAACTCTGAAGCTTGGCGATGCGGCCGCAATCGGGCCGCTGACGTCGATTGTATACGTGCCAGTGGTCACGAAATTGTCGAAATCCAATGCGTACACGTCCGGATAAGCGGTACTCCATGACCCGAGGTTCGCGCCAATGGCGGCGGGTCCGAAAACGGTGGTCCCGCCGGAATTCTTGACGATGAATGTTGCGCCGGTTTCAGCGGCGGAGGCCATCAGGTATGCGCGCTTTGCGCCGCCGGAAACATATCCAATCTGATTCACGCGCACGAATGCGGATTGAGCCGAGGCGGCAACGCTTAAGGAGACAACCAAGGGCAATCGCAGGAGGTTCCAGGATAGGCGGATCATTTAGGCACCTATTGAAACGTTTCAATAAACCGTTGAATCGTGTTCCTCAATGTCAGCTTTGTCAATACGAATATTCCTGTAGTGAGCTCTTGGTTAGTTGCCGGCAGCGGCTCTGTCACCAGTTGCGATCGGGAGAAGATCACTAGAATCTAACGATGGGTGAACCCTAAGTAAATTTACTAGTCGACTTGATCGATGGGCTTTCGGTGAAGTCAGACTGTTAACGATCAACGACGTATGCTGACCCGGCGCATGTATTGAGAGATGGTTTCCGGCGCTAAACCGTTCGGTAGTCTGACGGCACTGAACCAATGGGCAAGATCATTCGGCGCGAACACATCGCTCCTGACCGCCCGCAACCCGCGTAGTGGTCGCAAATAATTGCCAGCCAAAACCTTCCCAAAGCATTTTGAGTGTTTTGGGGACTAACGTCAATTGACCCATCACCGCATGATTTCCGAGTTGTCGCTAGCCTTGATCGGAAACGCCTCAGGTCGACTTCTTCTTCCAACCCGAAGTGTCTTGCCCGAGGCGTTTCCGATCAAGGCTAGCGACCATCCCGGAGTTATCGCGCCGTGTCTCGGCGAAATGCTGAGAGCGCACGATGAGGTTCGTTCTGAGGCAGTCCGTCATCTCCGGGGTGATCCTGAACAGATTTGTGCCGCCAAAGGCTGACCGATCTGTGTACGTAACGGCAATACTGACTACCAAGTACGCCGGCGCGGCCCGCCCATCTACCGATATGGTCGATATGGCGTCAAGAACGCGGGGAACTCGTTGTCATGCGGCAGCAGTCTCTCCCCTTTGGTTGCTGTCTGGAACTTCTACAGCATCGCCGCAGGACGCACGAAAACCGGCCACCAGAGGAATACGATCGCCGCAATTGCAGTTCGTTTTGAAATGCTCCCAAGGTATTGCAGGCCGTCGCAAGTCCCACTATTTTGTTCCCAGAAATCATTTCCTCCTGGCATGCTCAAAGGCCAATCGATTCCGTGCGCGGGCTAATTTCCATTTCCACTTGATCAGAATCCTGGCGGCCTTTCGCTAACAACAGCAAATTCTCGCTCCAGCGCAATTCCGGCCTGCGCGATTGTGCCTTCGTCGAACAATCGCCCGATCAATGTAATCCCATGTGGAACCCGCCGGGGCGGCGAAAACTTCGGCAATGGGCGGCTGGGATCAGGTGCCCAATCACTCCGTGCTTCTGATACTTCAACGAAGCCCGCGCGCAGTGTGAGCGAAGGATGGCCGGTGAAGTTGGTGATAGTCAGCATCTCGTCACGCAGGGACGGAACGAGAAGCAAGTCAACTTCGGAAAATACGCGAGCCATCTCGTTCGCTACCTGGTTGCGGAAGCGGTCGGTCTGAACGAAATCCACAGCGGAAAGGAACCGGCTCTGGCGAAAGATATTTGGCCAGGCATCATAGGTTTGCACCTTCAGCTGATTCAACTTTCCACTAAGTGTGAACTCTTCGAAGGCTGCGGCTGCTTCGGCGAACAGAATGAGATCGAGTGAATCATAGGGCCAATCTGGAATTCGGACTTCAACGGGGATCATTCCCACTTTCTTAATGCTTTCCAAAGCCGCACGATCCACGTCCGTTGCCGGATTCTCCTTCATCCACGCCGGAAAATAGCCTACGCGCAGGCCGCTGAGGCTCGCACCTGCGTCAAAATCAAGTTTGCTCGGCAAGCTAGCGGAATCTCCTGTATCCGGACCCGAAATGGTGTGCAGAACCAGCATTGCGTCTTCAACGCTGCGAGTCATGGCCCCGAGCTTATCGAGGGACCAGCACAGCGTCATTGCGCCTGTGCGTGGCACGCGTCCGTAAGTTGGCCGTAGTCCGGTGATGCCGCAACGCATAGACGGTCCGACGATGCTGCCGCCGGTTTCGCTGCCAATGGCGAATGCTATCAATCCCGCTGCCGTGGCAGCGCCGGGGCCGGCGCTTGAACCCGACGATCCTTCTTCCAGAAGCCAGGGATTCATCGTTTGTCCACCGAACCAGATGTCGTTCAATGCGAGCGCGCCGAGGCTCAACTTGGCCACCAACACGGCGCCGGCTTCTTGCAAACGCCGAACGACTACGGCATCCTTCGAAGGCACGCGATCACGATATGGCTCCGCTCCGTAAGTTGTGGGAATGCCCTCGGTATCAAGCAGATCCTTCGCTCCCCAGGGAATGCCGTGCAGCGCACCGCGATATTTTCCGGCGTTGATTTCGGCATCAGCACGCTTGGCTTGGGCGAACGCGAGATCCCGGGTAAGTGTGATCACGCAGCGCAACTTAGGATCGAACCGTTGCAGGCGGTCAAGATAAATGCGAGTCAGGCGTTCTGAGTTGAGCTTTCGCTGCTCAATCCAGCGGGAAAGCCGTGTCAAAGGTGCAAAAGCGATATCGTCGTCTTTTGACGGGAGTGGACCAGCATCATCGTTGCTCCGAATAAACCGGTCTTGTTGTGCCGCCTTCAGCTCTGGGGAAACTGGGGTCCAACGTGAGGCAGGTGTGAGTGTACCGTCCATAGGGACTTTTCGCGGGCCGGTGCGCCGTTCATAAAGAGACGCTAGGTTCTGTCGCCAACTCGCGGCTGCGAGGGCGCGGTCACCTTCACTCATCTGAATCTGGACGAGCTTCTCAGCCTCCGCGAAAGTGGCCGGCGAAACCTCAGGTCCGACCAATGGGCCTGTACCGAATGCCGGAGGCGAGCCAGGCTGTGGTTCGCCTGGAGTTTGTGCTTCGCTCCGATATGCCGCCGCAGCGAGTGCAAGAGAGGTTGCCAAGAACTGTCTGCGCGAATTGAGCATGCTTCCTCCGGCGACATTGTAGACGGGTTACTGAACAAATGTATCCGCGGCTTCTCGCTCATGCATACCAACTACGCCAGAGGGGGCTTCGCTGTCACATGCCAGCTCGCCCCACACCGTAGGCCTCCTCATCCGGTTCTTGTTCATCAGCTCGCGCTTTTCATGTACGCTTCTTTCAGATTCCGCCTCGGGCCGCCGCCCTTATGTTTCTCTAGCCCTTCATCTCCAACAGGTTGGACAGGGGACTTCCACCCCCAAGCTATCGAACATTTTCGGCACATTGAAAAAGGAGGGCGATCTCTCGCCCTCCTCAAGAGTCATCTGTTTTCAGAATTCCCATTTTGCGAACAAGCGGGCGTTGAACGGCCGCTGATATGCCGGGGAATTCCGATGTTGTCGTTTCCAACCGGCCTTTTGAAGTCGGCGTTCGGTACGCCCAACTCAGCATCTTGGAACTGATCAACGCGCAGCTGCGTCTTCTGGTTGGCCACATTGAACAGATCGGCTCCGAAATGGAGCGTCGACCGCTCACCGACTTTGTGGCTATAGTCGGCGTGGAGGTCTCCATATCCAGCTGTCGGCGTACGGCCCAGAGCCCCATGGCCTTCGGACGGAGCCTCGCCACCGTTCTGGTAAACCGGATGAGCTCTCAAGTTGTTAATCGGAACCCCGGTCTCGATACGGACTCCGGTTCCCAGCGTCAGGTTCTTTGCGAAGCCGTTCGAGAAGGTGTAGCTGAGGAAATTGTTAAAGATGTGACGGCGACAGATCGCACCAATGACGCCATTGCCATTGCGTTCGACTGCCACCGATGCCAAAGGTCAATTTCATTTTTCGACTCAGCGTGGGAAGAACCTTTACTGCCTACATTCTGCCGGGCAGCTCGTTTGCACCTTTGGTTACGCGGGTCGGACGTTTTCCGGCTGGAAGCCTTTCGGTCCCCTGGTGACATAGAATTCGACCGTCTGGCCTTCTTATAGGCTTGCGAAAGCCGCCTGCCTGCCTGGCCGAAAATGTACAAAAACATCGTCACCGGAATGACGCTGATAAAGCTGAAGCCGCTGCGGGTGTCGCTGGTTGGAGGAACCAATCCCTGGTGATCGCTTCCGCTGCTGTTCCTGGGAGCGGCGAGCCACTGCCCAATATTTGGGAGTTAGCTCCTCAGCCGCACCCACCCCGCTTTGTCCCTACACCAAAAAAGGAGGCCCCGAAGAGCCTCCTGCTTGCTTAAGCCCACAGCTCCCTAGAACGTGAAGCTCACCCCGAGACGAAGGTTGCGCGAGAGCTGCCATAGGTTCGGCTTCCCGTACTGGGAGTTCTGAATGAACAGCGGATTTGCATTAACCGCAGCTTGCGGGTCGTATCCCGATTCCAGCTGCTGGTAGGAGGGAGCGCCCACGAAGATCGAGTTGGGCAACACAGAACTCGCAGCAGCGATTGAGTTGAAACCCTGCCAATACGAGACTACGTTGTGCTGGTTTAGCACGTTGAGGGCCGTCGCCGAGAACTCGAGCCGCTGCGCCTCGTTGTTCGGGTTCACTTTGATCGAGTGCGCGATGTGGAAATCGGTCTGAGTGAACCAGGGCGTACGACGGCTATATGGGGTTCCGATAGTTACGGCCCCGGTGGCGGGGTCTTGCGTTATGTTGGCCCACTTGCCGCGCCCGAAGATATCCGTAGCTTCGATGGGTTCGTTACAGCACGCTAAGCCTAGATCTGTGAACGAGCTCAGGGGCGAGCCTTGGTAAGCGACCTGGAAAAGACCAAAGGTTGTGCTCATGCCCTTCCAGGGCAACTGGTAATACAGGTTGCCCTTGAAGGCGTTCGGACGATCAGTCGGCAACGGCCCATTATTCGACTTACCGTTGGCGCCAAAGTAGTAGAATGGCTCGTCAAAAGCGCGGGTTGTGTCTGGCGAGTCACGTCCTGTTGCGCCGCCATCGGTCTGTTCGGTGGTTGTCAGGCCGGTGTAGTTGCCCCAGAGTCTGCTCCAGGTATAGCTGAACATACCCGCCCAGCCGTGGCTCGTACCCTTGGTCAGACGGAGCTCTACACCGTCGTAGTTGCGGACCGCCAAGGGCTGGTGCGGGCAGGTAGGACATGTTCCGAACGGATTGAGTGGGTCCGCATTGAACGCAAAATTCGGAATGCCGTATGCCGATCCGAGCGAGGTTAAATAGTTAGCGTAGCCGTCGATGGTTGCGTTCACGCCCTGGCCCGGATTAACGATGGTGTACATCTCGAAGTTGTCCGGATCAGCCAATGACGCGTCCTCAATTACATGGTCAAGGCGGCGACGGTCATAGCGGGCTTCGAATGCCCAATCGTGAGCGATCTGGTAATCGTAGCCAATAACGAACTCGTGCTGGCGGTAGGGCTTCACGCCCTTCGCGACTGGCTCCCACGGACGGAAGTTGACGTTTTCAATCAGCGAAACGCCAGTGCCCGCATCCGTCAGAGATGTAGGCGTTGTGCCGCCCGCGAAGTTAGCTGGCACGGTTGGGCCACCATTTGGACAGGCGCGGTTGTTGACGAAGGCAACCGAAATGTCTGAATTGGTGAACGTGTTGCTCCCATCCGGGCCGAGAGGGTAGACACAATCTTCGAATACCTGCGCTCCCCACGAAGTTTGGGCGAGCAACAGCTTCATGACGTCATTGACAACACCATAGCTGCCGAAGATCTTCATCTTCCCGCTCGCCGGACCCCACGCAGCTCCCAGCCGTGGCTCGATTTTGTCGCTCCACGGGAAGTTGATAGACGTCGGCGGGACGACGCCCGCTTGCTGAAGTCCGGCGGGAACCGGCAGTCTCTCTTTCTCGACGCGGATGCCGAGATTAAGAGTAAGGCCGTGGCCAACAGTCCAGGCATCCTGCACAAACAATGCGTGGTTCCAGTCTATTGCTGGCTTGGGCAGGATGGTCGCAAAATCCTCAACCGTGACATAACCGTATTGGCCAGCGCAACTCCCCCACTCTGCGGTAAGTAGGGCACAGTTGGCGCTGCCGGGTACTGTGGCAGCCGTATAGTTCTGACCGGATCCAGGAGTCATGAAAACTTGGGGGACATTGCCATTCTGATCAATCACATTGGACATCTTGTTAAGCTGGTAGCCCAATTTGAAATTATGGGTCCCGCCCCAGCCGCTCTTGAAAAAGGCAACGTCCTGATTGAACTGATAGTGCTTGCTGGCGTTGAACAGAGTGTAGCTCTGATCATAGGCGGCCGTGGTAGTACCGCCGTTCTGCTGCAAAGCTCCGCCGCCGGGAGTGGGAATGGGGGCACTGGGAGTACACGGCTGCGGTGTGCAATTGGCAGTTGCCCCAATGCCACTGAGATTCCATGAAAGGTTCGCACCCGTGGTCGGCCATCCGAAGTCATGATAGTTGGTGAAGAAATAGCCGAAACGGGTGGTAGCGACGATCTTTGGAGTCAGCGTGAGATCCGCACCGACGTTATAAGTCGCGTTGGGTTGAGACCAGCCATGGCTAGGTGAATACTGTGCGAAGAAGGTATTAATCCCCTCGTTGGCGTACCCGACCGTGCCCGAGTTCAGGAAAGTATTGGCCTGGTTTGGAATGGGATCTGCCGACGGCAAAGTGGACCCTGTCTCGCGCTCGAATTGATACAGCCAGGAACCAAATACGCGGACTTTCTGCGTCAAAGTGGCATCCAGGCGGGCAGTGCTGTAGTATTGCCAGTTTTTTAGCTTAAACGTTTGGTTTCCGGCGGACTGATTTAGGCAACCAGCTGTGGGTAAGTTACAGATGGATGGATCGAAGTTCACCGTTCTGGAGACTGAGCGGCCTAAGGGGGCAAAACCCAGGAAGAACCATATGCGATCTTTCTTGACCGGACCACCAATCGTAAACCCAGGCTGAAGGACATGGAACGTATCGTTCTTTGGCACGTAGGTCTGCGCAGCCTGGTCAGCAGTCGCAGTGGGGGCGCCTAAAGGATCATAGCGCAGGGTGTCGTGATTGATTACGTTATAAGCACCGTCCAGCGCGTCCGACTCGTAAGTGAGAAATCCGCTGCCGTGATAGCCATTGCCACCCTTCTTCATAACGACGTTGATCACGCCGCCCAACGCGCCGCCGTGCTCCGCTTCAATGCCGGAAGTCTTCACCTGAACTTCCTGAATGAACTCGAAAGGTACGTTGGCGTTGGAATAGCCACCGGAGATGTTTTCAGTGTCTTGGCCTTCTACAAGATAGGCGCTCTCGGAATCCGCGGCGCCGCCAATCGAGTAGCCCACCGCGCCGCCGTTGCCACTGCTGCCCGGTAGCCCGCCCCCCGTGCCGCCTCCGACCATCTGTCCGCCGGCGAGAGGTTCGTTACGCGCCATAGGCGCAAACTGAATCATGGACTGGAAGGAGGTGTCGTGAGGAGCGTTGTTGATCATGTCCGCGGTGATGTTCGTCTGGTTCGTATTGGTTGTCGTATCGACAAGCGGCGCTGCGCCGCTGACCTCGACCACGGTGGAGGTCTTTCCAACTTGAAGGGCAAAATCAATCGAAGGAAGGCGACCAACTTCGAGTACCAGACCTTCTCTCTTAGTGGTGGCAAACCCTTCAGCGTTTACGGTTACGTTGTAAGTGCCAGGGGGAAGGTTGGCAAAACGGTAGTAGCCGCTGCCATCCGTCTTGGTCTGTTTATTACCCGCCAGAGTGGTCCCGGTGACGACAACCTGGGCGTTGGCAACCAGGGCACCTGATGGATCCTTAATTGTTCCTTGAAGGCCAGCGGTCGTTTCCTGCGCGAATACTGTTGCTGCAAACAGCAACAGCGTGCAAAGCTGCAACACAACAAATTTTGGGGTGGAAACACGACGATTCATACGGTCGCTCCTAGCCACAAGTAGACTTTGATTTTGTGCATACCATTAACAGGTAGAAACGCTGAGAGAATCTTGCTGACGTGCTTCATACGTCACTCCTTAGAGAACTAGGAGGTATGCACTTGTGTACTCTAATTTAACCGTGCAGCTGTCCGTTTTCGAGTTGGCAATTTTTGGGCCAGCGAAGGCGCAAATCTAACCTTATAAAAATAAACGCGCTCCTCATCAATATGAATATTCAAATTCATATATTTCGTAAACTGGAATACGTTTTCTGGAAGATTTGAGAGTTGATTTACGACTGAGGACTTGCGTCCGCTTCTCGGCGGCGGCCTCATCTAAATGACCCGTTTTCCCGTAGTAATCAGCTAAGCCCATCAACGCACGGGAACTTTGACGTTGTATCGCCACTTCCGCGCGGATGAGTCCACTTCAGTATTCCCGCGCCTCAGGGCGAGAAGGTATTTCAATTGGACGCTGATCACGTGGAGTTCTGCCGTTGAGTCGAGTCTCACGCCGATTCATTGCTGAGCCTAAGCTTTCGTTCCAAACCAACGTTTAAACCTCGCATACCAAGGATAATAGCCTCCCGTGTTGACCAGCGTTTCCTGTAGGCCTACTATTTGCGACAGGTGTCGTTGACCTCCCCGAGCCTCGGACCCGTGCTGGGGCACTATCGCGTTCTTGAACAGATCGGTGCTGGCGGAATGGGTGTGGTTTACCGAGCGCATGATTTGCAGCTCGATCGCGATGTTGCGGTTAAGGTACTTCCCAGCGGAACCCTGAGCGACAGTGACGCACGGTCTCGCTTTCGCAAAGAGGCCTTGGTTCTCGCCCGTCTGAATCACCCCAACATTGCCACGGTGCACGAATTCGGAACTCAGGATCAAGTAGATTTCCTCGTTACCGAATACATCGCTGGTATCACGCTGGAGAGCAAGTTCGCAGCCGGGGCCTTATCGCATCGGGAGGCGTTGAACCTGGGCGTTCAACTATTACAAGGACTGGAAGCCGCGCACGAAAAAGGCATCGTCCACCGTGACCTGAAACCGGGGAACCTGCGGCTCACGCCCAAAGGCCAGCTGAAGATTCTTGATTTTGGCCTCGCCAAAATATCGAGTCTGGTCAATCCTTCGGCCGTTACCGATAATTTGAGTGGGGAAAAGTTTCTGTCCGGCACCCTCCCCTACATGTCACCGGAACAAGTTCGGGGGCAACCGGTTGATGAACGGAGTGACATTTGGGGGGCGGGATCGGTGTTGTATGAAATGGTGACTGGCTGCCGGCCATTTACTGAAAAACACTCGCCTCAGTTAATTGACGACATTCTGCACCAGCCGATCAAACCTCCAAGCAGTCTCAATTCGCGAGTTGCGCCCGGCTTAGAATCCATCATCCTGAAAGCTTTGGATAAAGATCCCGAGCGCAGGTACCAGTCGGCGCGGGAACTCCGGGTCGACCTGAGTCGATTGCAGCCCGCCCGCTCCGGCAGTGACGCACCGCCGATTAGAATGACGCAGACGACGATCAGATCGAGGCGTCCAGAGATTGTCGTCGCCGCAAGTATCGGTTTTGCAATTTTGGCAGGGCTGGTCGGGGTGGAGTGGAGAAGCCAGAGCCATTCAAGACCCACCGCAGCCCGGATTCTTGCCGTTCTGCCATTCCGTTCCCTGGGCCAGGACGACGCGACGAACGCACTGGGCAGGGGCTTGGCCGATACGCTGACAGCGCAGTTGGCGGAAGTCAGCAAAGGCGATCGGCTGCAACTGGTCTCAACGCGCGAAATTGAAGCGCAGGGTATCAAGACTGATGAAGATGCGCGGCGCGAATTCGGTGTTGACCTGATCCTCGAAGGCAGCCTGCAGCAATCGGGATCGCAACTGCGCGTCAACTGCAGCCTGATCGACGCCCATACAAATCGGCAAATCGGGGGACGCAGCCTGACCGCTGCGTCCGCCGACATTTTCGGGCTGGAGGATCAGGTCGTAACTGAGGCGCTGAATCTTCTGTCTCTTGAAGTCACACCCGCGAGACGGGACACGTTGCGAAGCCGTCCCGACACTAAGTCGGAAGCCTACCAGCATTACCTGCGGGGCATGGGTTACCTGCAGGAATATCACAAACCGGAAAACCTTCAGAGCGCAATTGCCGAGTTTGGTCTGGCACTGCAAATCGATCCCAACTATAGCGGCGCTTACGCGGGTACCGGCGAGGCCTACTGGCTCGGGTTCGAGGAGAGCAACCGAACCAATGACTGGATCGGCAAAGCCGCCGAGAATTGCCGCAAGGCTCTGAGCACCCCCCCTGAGAGTGCCGAGGGTCACAGTTGCCTGGGCGAGGTCTATAACAGCCAAGGGGAATATCAAAGAGCGGTGGACGAGTTCAAGCGAGCGGTCGCTCTGGACAGCAGCCGGGATAATGCGCTCCGAGGCCTCGCCGATGCCTATGAAAAGCTAGGGAATGGCACCGCGGCGGAGTCCACCTACCAACAGGCAATCGCGCTTCGGCCGCAGTATTGGGCTGGCTACAATTCATTGGGCGGCTTCTATTTCCGTCAATCCCGATACCCTGAAGCGCTGAAAATGTTTGAGCGCGTAGTTCAGCTGACGCCAGAGAACTTTCAAGGATATTCGAATATGGGCGCACTACTGATCGCGCAGGGGCAATATTCGAAATCAATTCAGGTGCTGGAGCGATCCATAGAGATCCGTCCGACTCTTGAGGCCTACAGCAACCTTGGAGGAGCTTACTTTTCATTGCGGCGGTTCGACGAGGCGGCGCAGATGTACCAGAAAGGTCTGACTCTCGATGACCGTGATTCGCTTATATGGGGAAACCTGGGCGATGCGCTTTACTGGAGTACGAGAGGACGAACTGAAGCGGCGCAGGCATTCCGCAAAGCGATCTCTCGAGCTGCCTCCAAGCTCCACGTGAACCCGCGAGACGCGACACTGCTCGCTTTCGTGGCGACATACAACGCAATGGTCGGCAACAGAAGTGCAGCCTTGTCGAATTTGCAGAACGCATTAGACCTCGCGCCCAATGATGCGGAGGTGAGGTTTCGAGCTGCTCTCGTTTATAACCAACTCGACGACACCGAACAGACGCTGTCTTTCCTGGAGAAGGCGATTGCGGCGGGATACCCGCCTTCCGCGATCCGGGACACTCCCGACTTTGATCATCTGCGCGACAACCCGCGCGTCCAGATCCTGTTAAAAAAAATCTGAACAGAAATCCGACTATTTGACGTACAGGCCAGGATCGCTGGGTGGCTTACAAACATGCGCGTTCGCGTTTGTCCCGGCCCGTATCGCGTAATCGTAATACTTGCCGCTCTGGATCAGGTCTCCGCTGGGCTTCACTCCATTTTTCGGTACGGCAAACGTGGTCTGGGCGAAAGGGCTGCCGTTTTGGCCTTGGGTGAAGTCGACGAAGTAGTCTTTGTCATCATCGGAAATCCACTTCACTGTCTGGTGTTTGCTTTGCCAGAGAGTTGCCACCGGCCAATCAGCTAAGCACTGATCTGGGTGGACTGGATCGGTGTACAAGTAGACCGAGAACACTCTCTTGTCCTGCTGTCCAACGTGCTGTCCTGGGCCTGGAGTCAAGAAGCTATGCTTACACGCAGGAAGAAAAACAAGCTCAAATGTCAGACTTGCCAGAAGAGTCTTTTTCTTAAGAGTCATAAATGCCCCTGGAATGAGCCACCGGGTCATGTGCGAGAAGGTAGCACATTACCCTTGCGCGTCAAAGCAATAAAGACTTTTTTCAGGCGGCTGTGCCGGCAAATCCTGCCAATGCGGCGGCCCTGCTCGGATATAAAGCCAGAATCTTATCCACTTTGGTAATCTTCAAGACGGCATTGACGTGTCCCTCGGCGCCTGCAATGCGCAGCTCACCTCCTGCTTCGTTCATCTTGCTAGAACACATGACGATGATGCCCACCCCGCTACTGTCGAGATGACGGACGCGTGAAATATCAAAAATGACCTTCTTCTCCCCTTCTTCCAAAAGTCCTGCAGTGAGCCACTCGATTTGCTGGCATTCAGGTCCGTACACAACTTTTCCAGCGATTTCGACCAGCACGACGTCGGGATCTATGCGCTTTCTCTGCACTTCCAGTTCTCGCAGCTGCGATACGGGCCCGGTTGCGAATTCTTGTACGGGCGACACGAAACGATATCCTCGGCCTTCAAGAGTTTCAATGTAACGAGGATTTTCAGCGGTATCCCCGAGAGCGTCCCGCAACTTGCTCAATGCGGTGTTCAGACCATTGTCAAAATCTACGAATGTGTCCCCGGGCCAGAGCCGCTGACGTAAGCTCTGGCGGCTCACCAACTTACCCGATTGTTCTAAGAGTGCGGCCAGAATTTCAAAGGGCTTGCGCTGTAGATGAACTCGTCGGCCGGTCTTTAGCAGTTCGCCTGTTTCTATGCGAACTTCAAACGGGCCGAACCGATAGCGGGGTAGATCTTGCTGTTGGAGGGGCATGGGACTGCTGGCACCCACGAGTGCTCTAGCTTATAACGCGTCGAATCTGAACTAAGTCCGCCACATCTCGCTAAACCATGCTGCTCAACCGACCACGTTCGCCGACGCTTGGGCGTGAGCCAATCAAGACCGTCTCTTTTTCTGTACGAACGCTTCGAACCGAACATAACCGCCCGAGCGCAACCGCCATTCCGCCATCCGAATCGGTTTTGCTTTGATTCTCGCTTCTTTAACCACCTTTGTTTTCCTCAGTTCACGCGAATCATCGACCACTTGGTGGGGTTCACCCGTTCCCACGGATAACATCAACCGGCTGGATATTGGCTCTGGGTTGAGTCATCGATCATTTCACTTTTAGGCTGAGCTTGGTAGGGAGCAATGCCTAGCCCTTTAAGAATTCCGGATGGAGTTTGCGCAGCCATGCTACCATGCTGTCCTCAAGTTCAGTAGCGAGCTTTACCACGCTTTCAATTCCTGATCTGATACCGCGCCAGCAACGTCATACACGGACTTATTTCTTTTGTTATTGAATGTCTTGAATCTCTGAATGAGCTTGGGATCGGCTTTTATGGTGACTTCCAGAGATTCGATTGTTTTGACGTGGTGGCCTGCTTGAGTCACGGTGCGATGCCCAGAGGCGCGGAGAGCAGTCGTCGCGCTGCAGAGCGCAGCATTGAAAGCGGCGATGAATCGAAGATCGGTCGATACTGCTTCGACCTTTGAATCGAGGAGGCTACGTTGCACAATTCCCAGAAGACCTTTGATCTCACTGGAGCTGGTTGGCTCCCGCCTTAGCCAACCGTACTCCACCCATTTTTCTAAGCTCATCCTCGTCTCCCAGCAAAAATACCTTTTGTCCCTTGAGTACGGCGGTCAAAAAATGATTCCCGCTCGCAAGTTTCGACTTGAATTCCGCGACGGAATATACGGTCGGGTTAATTGGGCGACCAATGCTTTTCTCGACGGTAGAGAGACGCGAGAGTACCTCGTCAAGTGTCGCCCTCCCAATAACCATTAGATCGACGTCGCTCTGCGACGTTTCTTCCTCGCGTGCCACCGACCCATAAACAAACGCCACAACGATTTGTTTCGACAAGGACTGCATAGCTGAACGGAGAATACTGAATACGCCAATCGTCTTGTTCACTAAGGCCTGCATCTCTCGAAATAGGGGAGCGCCTCGGTTGGCCTGATAAAAAACCTGACTGCCCACTGACTTGCGAACGATCAGTCCTACTTTTGAGAGGTTTTCAAGTTCGCGTTGCACCGCGCCAACGCTGGCATTTACTTCGCGTGCAATTTGGCGCGTATAGAACGACCGGTCGGCGTGGCCATAGAGTAGTGCCAGTATGGCTCCCCGCGTACGGCCGAATAAAAGATCTGCCAAGCCAGTTGTTGTACTCATTTCGAGAACAAGTGTACTCAATATGAGAACACGCGTCAATGGTTTCGCATCCAAGATGGAAAAACATGAGTCGATCCTTGTTATTAAGTTAATGAAGGCATTTAGGTTATTAAGTTCATGAAGGCATTTAGCCGACGCTAGGCGAACATCGGCGCTGGTCACAGAACGGTCACAATAATTTGGCCACTCTGGAGTTAAGTTGTTGAAGAATGGTAGGGATAAGGGTGATAGTACGTAGCTGAAAAGGCTGGCATCGGCGGTTCAACTCCGTCCCTGGCCACCATCATTATTCTAAAGAACTTAGCAGTTTCATCTCCCATCGCCAGTCCGCTCTCAGTCCGCTCCTGTGACAGGTCCCCCGTCGGGCTGCTGCTCGCATAAAGGAGCTTGCATTGATTTGTGTCGGACGCGATCCGCCAAAGCGCGTGGCAGCAGCAATAACTTTCGGCATGATTTGTATTCCGTAGAGTTATACCGAAAGAATTTCCGAATCGAGTGCGCCAGCCGTTCGCGCGGAGTTAAACGAATGTGGTCATGCTCACAGTGGCTCAAACCGCTTGTCTTTGGTCATGGCAACAGTTGGGAAGAACAAATTAAGATGTGAGTCCAAAAGTCGAAAGAGAAGCCAATGACTTGCGGACGAACGCGGGCGTTTGTGGCAGCCTTCATGTGCTGAATTCTAGCTACGTTAGCGATCTCTTCTGGGCCGTTCTGAACCCACGATTTCAACCCACAATTCCAACCCACAATTCGCATGTCTGCTTACCTCTTCTCAAGTATTTAGGCGGCCACCTGACAGTCACTGGATCCCGAAGAAGAATCATGCGAATACACCGTTCGTTGTAGTAGCATTGCCGGGGTGAGTAGGAGATTATGAAAGAGCCGCGTCTTTCCAAAGCCGAAACTCGCATCCTGGAACAGTACTGGAAACTGGGGACTGCGTCCGTGCGCGAGGTCCTGGAAAGCCTCCCTGAGGATGAACGTGTCGCTTACACAACGGTGCAGACGCTCGTCTATAGACTTGAGGAGAAGGGCGCTTTGAGGAAGGTCAAAAAAATTGGTAATGCCCAACTCTTTCAGCCAGCCCTCGATCAGAGCCAATACCGCAGCCGATTAATACGCGACCTGCTGGATCTGTTTGGCGGCTCGCCGCGCCTTCTAGTATCCAACCTGCTTGAGAATGGCGCCCTGACCTTGCGGGACCTGAAGGCGCTGCAGATTGCGGCCCGAAGTGATAAGAACGGTCGCAGTCGTGGAGGAAAGCGTGCATGAACATATCGCGCGCGCGCTGTACTACTTCAGTGTCCACCTGCTATATGCGTCCATCGTTGGCGCTGCTGCGTGGCTGCTGACGACCATCCGTGGCCCCAGCGCCACCACGAAGTACTGGGTCTGGGTTGTGACGGCACTCAATTTCATCGTGCCGACAGCCGCGGTAATCGATAAGCTTTGGGCGCCGCATTTGAGATGGGCCACACCGCTTGGTGCGATTGGCGGGCCCATATGGAAAATGACACAAGGCCGGACGGCGGTGGTGCTTGCCGGGATATGGATCGCTGGTGCATTGGCCATGCTTTTGCGGCTGATCTTGCGCATACGCAGAGAGCGTCGCGAGGCTGAAGTTACCGCTGGGCTGAAAAAACGTGCTGTTGTTGGTTTCGTAGCAGATGGGATTCCGGTGAGTTTCGGAAAAAGGCGTTCGGCTCCCGCAGTCAGCGGCATTATCTATCCGCATGTCTCGCTTCCAATCGGAATCGATCGGTTACTCGATGAACGGGAACTGAACGCTGTGTTACTGCACGAATTGACCCACGCAAGAAGGCGGGATAATTTGATTCGCCTACTCTACGAAGGCGCGTTGTGTGCATTGTGGTTCCATCCCCTCATCTGGCTCGCTGGAATGCGGATGGCACTTTATCGCGAGCTTTCCTGCGATGAGTCTGTCATCCACAGGGCCCACGGAGAGGCACTGGTCTCGGCGCTCGCCAAACTTGCAGTCCCGAAACAAGCCGGGTTTCTGCAGGCCACAGCCTCGTCGCATCTGAGGTATCGCTTGGCGCGACTGGCCGGGCCGAAGCAAACCACAAATCCCGCCGCAACCCTGCTATTGACATCACTGTTTGCCGCTGTCATCGCGGCTAGTGTCTTTCAGACAATCGCGCATACCGCCTGCTGTTTTTTGCTAAAGCGATGATTGCCGGGTAGCCGCATGGCTCACCTATGAGCGGCTACCGCGTCTACTTGCAGGATAAACGTACAATGTAGTAGCATTGCCGTTGTGTGTAGGAGAGGAGGCGCATGCAGATCCCCATACGCCAGGCTTTCGAGTTGCTTGAGCAGCCGCCATTAACTTGCATGCGAAAGATCGCCACTTCTTTTGCGCTAGTGTTCCTAACGTTGGCGTCGGTGCAACTGAGCGCCCAATCTGCCGCTTCCGTCACTCTGGTCAAGGCCGAGAGATTGCTTGATCCGCGTACCGGGAATGTGCTCACGCCTGCGTTTGTCCTGATCGAGGGGGATAAGGTCAAGCAGGTCGGATCATCCTCCCAGATAGGTGTACCGTCCGGCGCGAAAATCATCGACCTGGGCATCGCGACATTGCTGCCAGGGTTGATCGACAGCCACACGCACCTGTTTCTCGACATCATTGTGCCTCCCGAAGCGGAGATGGCTCGTCATGAGAACGGGCTGTTTGCTCCGGGGATGTTGCTGGCCATGGTTGAGTCTCCTACGAAACGTGCGTTTCTCGGCGCACAGATGGCACGTGAGGATTTGGAGAGCGGTATCACCACTGTTCGCAACCTGGGCCACTCCGGTGTTGACGGCGACACTGAATTGCGCGATGCGATCAACGCCGGTCGAGTCCCCGGCCCGCGAATCCTGGCCTCCGCACGTAAACTGATCACGCGCGGCTCATATGTTCAGAATCTCAATCCCGCCTTGGCTGAGCCCATCCTCCAGCAGGAGTTCTTGTTGATCGAAGGGACAGACCGGGCGCGGGCAGCAGTCCGGCAGAATGAGTTCCAGAACGTTGATGTGATCAAGGTCACCGCCGATGATAACCTCACCGTTCCTGAACTGGCGGCGGTAGTCGAAGAGGCACACCGTCAGCACCTGAAAGTTGCCGTGCATGCCGTCGACAAGACCAGCATTCAGACTGCTATCGACGCCGGCGCAGATTCGATTGAGCACGGCAATGACTCGAGCGACGAGCAACTGAGGCAGATGCGCGACAAAGGCATTTTCCTCGACCTTACGCCAACCGCTTATGGCGGCTTTTTCCTGAAGATCATGGAGCCGACCATAGTGCTGTCTGCTGAGACTCGCTCTTCCAGAGTCAGCTCCAGCGCACGTCGGGATAAACAATACAAGGACTTCGTCCAGCGAGTGTTGAAGTCGGGCGTGAAGTTTGCTGCGGGATCTGACATGTGCTGGTTTTATCCAGGCAACACCCGTGGCCAAGCGAGCACTGCGACCTTTGCGAATCTGCGCGACGCGGGAATGCCCGCCCTCGATGTCATTCGTGCCATCACCATCCATGCGGCAGAGGGGCTGGGCTGGCAGGACCGCATTGGTACGGTTGAGCCCGGGAAATTCGCAGACCTTGTCGCAGTTAGCGGGGACCCGCTGGCGGATATCACCGAACTGGAGCGCGTTCGCTTTGTGATGAAGGACGGCAAAGTGGTGCGTAACGATCTGACCAAACCGTAACAGAGGAACCTTGCAATGAGCCCGCGAACGGTTTTTTTAGTTGTGCTCGTGCTCGCTTCAGCAGCCATCGCACAGAATAGTTCTAAGAACGAGTGGCAACAGCAGCCTCCCGCTGCTCGCATTGTTGATTTCAAAACACCCGACGTCGTCCTCAAGGGAACGTATTTCTCCGCCGCCAAGCCCGGCCCGGGTGTCTTGCTTTTCCATCAAAGCAACCGCACACGCACATCTTGGGACGACGTGGCTCGCCAACTGGCGGCGGCCGGAATCAACACGCTCACAGTCGACAGCCGCGCCCACGGCGAAAGCGGCGGCACAGTCGAAGACGCCTGGCAGAAGAAGCAAGCCGACCTGGAAACCGGCTTCCAGTTTTTGATCTCGCAGCCGGGCGTCGAACACGATGTCATTGGCTTGGCAGGCGCCGGCAGCCACGGTGTTGTCAATGCCGTAGAAACCGCCCGCCTGCACCCCGCGGACATAAAGTCCCTCGTCCTCATGTCTGGCGAGACCTTTCGTCCAGGCATCGAATTTCTCCACCAAGCTTCGCAGTTGCCCGAACTCTTCGTGGTCGCCGACACTGACGAATATCCCCCTACTGTCGAAGCTATGCTCTGGCTCTACGCCCGAGCCTCCAGTCCCAGTAAGAAGCTGATCCACTATCCGGCTGCGCAGGAAGCCCCCTGGCTCTGGTATGAGACCAGCGATGCTAGCAAAGTTGCCGCCACGGGCGGTCACGGCACCGATCTCTTCAGGGATCATCCGGATCTGCCCGGCATCATCGTGCAGTGGTTTGTCACCACGCTCATCAAAACCCCAGGGCACGCCTCCGCCGATCCACTTGCAGCCGCCGCGATCCTCAATCAGCTTGCAACGCCGGGCGGAGCCGCGCAGGTCACACAACAGCTGATCGAAGCGCGAAGAAAAGATCCCAAAGTGCAATTATGGCCAGAAGTCAGCGGCGACATCATTGGCAGCGGCTACTTGCGCGAGGGCGAGACCAATGCGGCCATCGAGATTTTCAAGCTTAACCTGCTCGCCTATTCCGACTCCGCTGATGGCAACGGCAATCTCGCCGACGCCTATTTGAGAGACGGGCAGAAAGAACTAGCGCGGAAGTATGCACAGAAAGCATTGGCGTTACTCGATTCTCACGCGGCGCCCGCATCCTCATGGTCCGATACCGAGCAGCGCCGGAGTGAGATTCGCAAGGCCGTCGAGGATGTGCTCAAGAAGCTTAACGACAGCAGGTAAATCGCGGTATCCGGATGATTGCTCAATCCGGCGGCTCGTCTGAATCGATCGCCCTAGTTCCCGAGTAACGGCCAACAAGGAATCCGATTGACCGTCTAAATCGGCCGTCATTCTCGAGGCTCCGCTTGGATGAATCACGCGGAGCAGCCGACTGAGGGTGAGTGCAGCAGAGCACGGCGTCGGGATGTTGACTAAGCATTCAGAGTTTCTCGGGAATATTTGAAAAAACGTTGCGGCACTGACGGTTTCACGCAGCGCGCTTGTCGGCGCCCGGCTTGACATCGCCTTGCTTTTCATCCGATTGGCTCAACGCTTGCCGGATAGCAGTCAGAACGGCATCGTACGAGGCGAGCATCTGGTGCTGGCGAGGGGCCTTGGTCCACCATAGGACCCGGACTTTGAGGCTACCTGAGTCATCGGTTAGTTCCAACACGAGAGCCTCCGGAGACGGATCGGGCAACGTTCCCGGCACTTGGCGGACCGCATTGACGATGCGCGACTTTATTTCGCTAATATCCGAAACGCTCTTTACGCTGAGGTCGTATTCCCATCGGCGGACATCACTTGCCGTGTTGACGATGACCGAATGCGTGAATAAGTCCGCGTTTGGAATCACGACTCGCCTTTCATCGTAGGTCTTGATAATGGTGGCTCTAGGCTGGATTTCTTCAACGATTCCTTCGTAAGCGTCAACTTTGATTTCATCGCCCACACGGAATGGTTCTGCCCACAACAACAGCAGGCCAGCGAGAAAATTTTGAAGGATATTCTGAAAGGCGAAACCAATCGCAACGCCGCCAATGCCGAGGATCTTGATCAGGTCGGCTGCCTGGAACGAAGGTGCAACGACAGAGATCGCGGTTAAAAGTCCCAACAGAATAATTGCCGCGCCGATGAGCCGAGCAAAGACAGTACCAAGATTTTCGCGATGTCCGCGAGTGCTGCGACGGATGAGACGGCTGACAAGACGGCTGAGAGCATAGAACAGAGCAAAGACGATGCTGGCGAGGATCAACGCAGGCAGCCGTGAGATTACACTCTCGCCCATGTGGCGAACGGATTGCCAGAAACTGTCGAGGGGCATGCTCAAGCTTTGACCATCGCAAAGTGCACAAGGGCATAGATGCCTTTGGGAAGTTTAGGGCTATCTGAATGGGAGTTAGATTACTGGCTGCAGCGTTGATCCTAAGGTCATTGTTCATTCGCCTAAGGCAATGTTTTCCATACAAACTTCTGCGCCATCCTCTTTGCAGAGGATGCATCCAACAACCTCTTTGCAGAGGATGCATCCAAAAACATCATTCTATGTGGGAGGCGTAGAGGGTGTTCGGCCCGGGGACGGAGCCGAACACAGATAACCACGGAACGATTGGGAGAAGAACAATGAATCGCCGCGCGACATCAAAGTCAAACAAGATTCGCTACGCAGTGGTAGGACTGGGACACATTGCGCAGGTTGCGGTCCTGCCCGCATTTAAAAACGCGAACAATTCTGAGCTGGTGGCTATTGTCTCAGGGGAGAAAGAGAAGCGGGAAAAACTGGCTAAAAATATCGGCTCGAACATTCATACTCATACGACGATTACGACCAAGCTCTTGCTCAGGTTGATGCCGTTTACCTCGCGATGCCGAACCATCTACATCGTGAATACGCAGTGCGCGCTGCGCAAGCCCATGTGCACGTACTCTGCGAAAAGCCCATGGCTGTTACCGAAGAAGACTGCCATGCAATGATTGATGCGGCAAAGGACGGAGGCGTGAAATTGATGGTCGCCTACCGGCTCCATTTCGAGGCGGGAAATCTGGAAGCAATTCGACTCGGCGAGAGCGGGAAACTGGGAAATTTGCGAATCTTTACCTCAGAGTTTGCCCAGCAAGTGGCGGAAGACAATCTTCGCGTAAGCGAGAGTTCCTCCCGTGGAGGCGGTCCTCTCTATGACATGGGAGTTTATTGCATTAATGCAGCGCGATATCTGTTTCGCGCCGAGCCGATAGAGGTTTTTGCTGCGAGCGCAAATAATGGAGAAGAGCGATTTCACAACGTCGAGGAAATGACATCCGTGGTCATGCGATTTCCCGAAGAACGCATTGCCATGTTCGCATGCAGTTTCGGCGCGACCGACGTGAGCCGCTACACGCTGATTGGAACGGAAGGCATGCTGGTGGCCGATCCAGCGTATGAATACGCTATGGAAATCAGGCACCAGCTGACCATCGGCGGGAAAACAAAGACAAGAACGTTTCCCAAGCGTGACCAGTTCGCGCCTGAGCTCATCTATTTCTCCGATTGCATTCTCAAGGACAAAGAGCCAGAACCATCGGGAATAGAAGGCATGGCGGACGTGCGCATTGTGCAGGCCATTTACGAATCAGCGAAAACCAGAAGGGTGGTTGAACTGCCGGAGCTTCCGGTTAAAAAGAGGCCGACTGTGGACCAGGAGATCCATCGGCCCGGTCACGCGAAGCCGAAGGCGGTACGAGCAAAATCTCCGTCGGGAGAGGCGGCATAATCGCCGAATCTATTTGCCTCTTCTTGCAATCAATGGCCCATCCGAGCTTTTCCAGGCTGCACGCGTTTGGCGATGAATACCATGGGCGCTGCAATGAGCGCCAATACACCCAAGACGTAAACGGTATCCACGTAGGAAAGCAGTGACGCCTGCTGCTGAATCTGACTGAAAAGTTGTGCATAGGCCTGCTGCAGAGCGTGAGCAGCGTTATAGCCGCTGTGATGGGAAAGGTTGGCGATAATGGAATTCAAAGCCTGACGATACATTGGATTAGTCGCGGAAATATTGCCCACCAGCCGGTCCGGGTGCAATTGCGAGCGACGCGCAAGAAAAGTGGTTATGAACGAAATGCCGACACTTCCCCCGAGGTTGCGCATCACGTTCATCATTCGGAGACCTGATTATTCTGTTCTTCGGGAACGCCGGTATAAGAAATCGTGTTGAGCGGCACGAATAAGAATGCGAGACCTGACGCTTGGAACACGCGCCACAGAACTGCAGTGCGAAAGTCCATGTCGAGGGTGAAATTTGTCATGTGGAACATCGCCACTCCGGTGATGGCCATCCCGAAAGCAATCAGGTAGCGGGCGTCGGTTTTCTTAAGAAGAAATCCGACGAACGGGAGCATCAGCAGGACCGCGATTGCGCCGGGGGAAAGCACCTCGCCCGCTTTCTCCGCGGTGTAACCCATTAGTGATTGCAAGAATTGGGGAATAAGGACGGTCGTGCCCAATAGCACCACGCCGAAGGTAAACATTAAGCTGGCGGCGGCAAAGCTGCGGTTCTTGAAGAGCATATACGAATCGGCAGCTAGCGCCGAACGAATGGTGATTCTGCGGTCGCATGCTGTCCGAGAGCATGAATGTAGCGATGATCCGCGTGCGACGGGATTCATCATCACGCAGCTTTGCTTCTGATCGGCCCCTTTCCGTCGAGCGCATCATTGAGTCCTAGCGCGGACAAGATGAGAGCAAGATGGGTGAGGGCCTGCGGAAAGTTGCCGAGATGCTCCCCGCTCTGACCTAGCTCTTCGGCATAAAGGCCAACATGGTTTGAATACCCAAGCATCTTCTCGAAAACCAGCCGAGCACGTTCCAGTTCTCCACTCATGGTGAGCGCATTGACATACCAAAAAGAGCAGGGACTGAAAGTGCCTTCGGTGCCCGGCAATCCGTCCACTCCGGTTTTGGTGTCATACCGCGACACGGTGGTATCTTGTGCCAACTTGGCAGTGACCGCCTCCAGTGTGCTAATCCAACGAGGGTCAGATGGACCGAGGAATCCCAACGAAATCATGAGCAGGGCGGTTGCATCCAACTCGGCGCTGCCCTTCGATTGCACAAACGCCTTGATCTGATCGTTCCAGAATTCAGCATGGATCGAGGCATAGATTTCGTCGCGGGTCCTTAGCCAATCATTGATAGGCGCTGGAAGCGACCGGAGCTGCGCAATCTTTATGGCTCGATCGAACGCCACCCAACACATCAGCTTTGAATGCAGGAAGTGTCTAGGCTCGCCGCGAATTTCCCAGATGCCTCGATCGGGTTGGTCCCACATCTTAGCGACCCAGCCTAATACCTCTCGCATTTTGTTCCAACGGTCGTATTCGAGCATTAAACCCTCGTTAACTTCAAAAAAGAGGACAGCCAACATGGCGCCGGGAGCGTCGAGTTGCAACTGCGACTGCACAGCGTTTCCGATCCTGACTGGACCTGAGCCTCGATAGCCCTTCAATGAGCTGATCTCCCGCTCCCGAAGGTCCTTCTCTCCATCAATTGCATGCATCACCGGCAAAGGCTTCTTCTTTCGTTGCGCGGCAACAATATCTACCTTGGACGAAATCTGCTTCATCCACGACATGAACTGGAGGGCTTCCTTATGATGGCCAAGCCTCAGAAATGCGTTCAAACTGAAGGCCGCGTCACGAAGCCAGGTGTAACGATAATCCCAGTTCCTCACTCCTCCGATCTCTTCGGGCAAGCCAAAGGTCGGGGCCGCAACGATCGCGCCTGTGCGTTCATAGGTGAGCAATTTCAAAAGCAACGCGGAACGGATAATGGTCTCTCGCCAGCGCCCGTGATAATTGCAGCCGGCGACCCATTCACGCCAGTAGCGCACAGTTTCGTTCAATAACTGTTCACTTTGTGATAGTTGCCATGTTGGTGGAGTGGAATCGTTGGGCAAGTAGCTTAGGAGAAAAATCTGCCGCTCGCCGGCTTTCAAATGAAAATCTGAGGCAACGCTGTGTTCGTCGATAGAAAGTGGCACTTCGGATTGAAGTGACAGTACTCCGGAACGCTTGCTACGAAACAGAATGCCGCCGGAAGCATTGCTGATTTCATGGTGACATTCGGATGCATAGTCAAATGTCGGCTGGCACTCAAAGCGCAACGCCATCTCGCCCCGGGTTACGCTCACTTGGCGGATAATCGTGCTTTGTTCCGGGTCACCGCCCAGCGGAATGAAATCAATAATTTCCGCGATTCCTTCAGGCGCTAGAAAACGCGTCATCAAGATATTCGTGTCCGGTAAATATAGTTGCTTACGGCGGTAGTGGTTGGATTCGGGGCGAATCGAACAGAAGCCGCCGTGTTCATCGTCGAGCAAGGACGCGAACAAGCTGGGATTGTCGAATCTTACGGGGCAGAAGAAGTCTATAGTCCCGTCAAGCGACACGAGGGCGGCAGTTCTAAGATTTCCGATTATCCCGTGATCTTCAATTGGCGGATACATCCATGTTGTTCCTTGAAAGCCGCTCGCTGAGTTATCGTGAGGCCGGAGTCAGGCAGCCAGATTGATCAGCGCCAGCCCGCTCTCTTCGTCCTGGCTGCGGCGCAGATGAACGGGCATCTCCGAGACAATCACCTCCAGCGTCGGCCAAACTCGTCCCGCAAGAAAATGTCCGCCGTGGGCTGTTCCGTCTGCTTTACCGACAACCACGTGCGCATGCAGGCTCGGCTTGCCATTTTTAGCAACAATATTCCCTGAAAATGAGAGCACCTCAACTTGCTCGTTGATTGGGATTTTCTTGTAAGTTTTCCGCTGGGGGTCAAAAAATGCGAGCGTGATTTGGCTGAAGGCGCCAATCCCGCTAAAGTGCGCGTCTGCGAACCTATTGGTGTTGGCAAATTCCAGTAACCGTTCCCTAGCCTCGTCACCTTTGTCAAACACAATGGCGAATGTCCTAAGCCCGTTTTCGTCGTGAAGCACTTTCGCTTTCATGCATGCCTCCAATGTTTGTGCCGGCGTCGCTGTCGCTTCTTTCGGTGCTTGCGATCCGGTCCTTGTCTTTGGTTTTAGCCGTTTCCTCTGGCTGCTCGCTTTCCTTTTTCTGTTCTTTCCCTCTTACTTTTTTCAGTTCAGCACTCGGAGTTTGTCCACGAGCTTCTTCCTCCGGTTTAGGAGAAGCTTTTTCTTTCGGTTCGGCGGCCACCTGCTTCGTAGATTCTTCAGTGGTTTTGGTTGTGGAAGAAAGGATTCGTTCCATCCTGAGGCGAGTGGCGCGCCATCTAATGCTGCTCGAACTTTCGGCTTGCTCTAAGTACGGCGCAAGCTGATCATCTTTCGCTATTCCGCGGTCTTTCAATAGTTGCGCAACGGCCGCACTCTGAGTCTCCAGCGCCTCAAATGAGGGAATTAATTCATCGAGTACCTGTTCAACTATCCCCTGGTCCATATGACCCCCTCCGGCCTTCTCGCGAACACTCTTTTGATGCAAAAACAGGGCAGGATAACACCCAAGTATCGCGGACACGGAGGCTAAGAGGTTGGCAAAAGTCGCGATTTTATCGGACAGTCAGCGCCTGCCGGACAATGGTGCAGGACTCAGCGCGCTCTTTTGTGCTTCATCAAAATAAGACTCAAAACCGCGCCAGACAAAGTAGCTGCCGTGATGAAGCCGGCACGCACCATGGATCTTTTTTGCGCTGCTCTGCGAGGTTCCACAAATTGCGTTTCGGGATACATACCACCCGGTCCGCGCACGGTGCGGGCTTTGGCCAATTGGATGACTTCCGCTAAATGCAGTGCCTGACGATTGGTTTGTTGCGCAATTTGCTCTTTGCAACTGAAGCCATCGGCGACGATGATGGTGGATAGTCCTGCTTTCCGAACCTGTGGCAACAGCGAGCGCTCACCGCAAGCGACCGAGACTTCATACTTGTCCTTCTCGTAACCAAAAGCTCCCGCCATGCCGCAGCAGCCAGACTCGAGCAATTCGTAATCCAGGCCCATCTTTTCCATTACTGCTTTCTCGGATTGAAATCGCATGACAGCCTTGTGGTGGCAATGTCCCTGAACGATGGCCTTACTCTTCGATCGGGGCGGAACGTAGCCTGTGGCTTTTTTGTCAAGAAACTCGGATAAAGTAAAAGTGTTCTCTGCCAACTGACGAGCTTCGGGAATCTCTGGCAGCAGTCCATGCATTTCGTCGCGAAAAACAGAACAGCAGCTCGGTTCTAAGACGACCAGGGTCGTACCGGCAGATAAGTACGGAGCGAGAGCATTCAAATTGCGGCGAAGATATGATTTCGCCATGCCGAGGAAACCGTAGTCATAGAGCGGCCGCCCGCAACATAAATGCTGTCGCGGAACCTCCACGTGATAACCCGCGTCTTCTAGCACATTGACCGCTGCCTGTGCGGTTTCCGGTGTGAAATAGTTGTTGAAAGTATCCGGCCAGAGAACTACTTTAGGCCGCCCTTCAAAACCGGGCGGACGTTTGTTGAACCATGTTGTGAAAGTTTCCGCCGCGAATGGAGGAATTTGTCTCTGCGCAGGCATGCCGGCCGCAAGTTTTGCCACACGGCGCAATCCGGGAAGCTGTGTAAACAGATTCACGAAGCCGGGTGCCAATGAGGCCAGTCGCGCCCATTTATCTATCCATCCGAAAGCATATGCCGCTATCGGACGCAGTCGGCCCTCCCAGTAATGCGCCAGAAATTCTGCTTTGTAAGTGGCCATATCCACATTTACCGGGCAATCGCCCTTGCACCCTTTGCACGATAAGCACAGGTCCAGCGCCTCTTTCACATGCTGATCGCGCCACCCTTCCCGGATGACGTCCTGGTGCATCATTTCCCAAAGCAGATGAGCGCGTCCACGAGTGGAATGCATCTCCTCCCGCGTGACCATGTAGCTGGGACACATTGTGTCCTGCTCTCCGTGCCCATTTTCGCGACGGCACTTGCCCACGCCAACACAGCGCAAAGCTGCATGCGCAAAACTGCCGTGGTCTGCTGGAAATTTGAAATGGGTCGAGGGATCCCAGGGGTCGTAGTTTGCTCCCAAGCGTAAGTTTTCATCGATGCGATAGGGATCGACAAGTTTTCCTGGGTTCATCTTCCAATCCGGGTCCCAAATCGACTTGAATTCGCGGAAGGCGGCGATCAACTCGCTGCCAAACATCTTGTAAAGAAATTCCGCTTTGGACTGTCCGTCGCCATGCTCGCCAGAAATCGATCCGCCATAACTGGTCACCAGGTCAGTGGCCTCTTCCATGAACGCGCGCCATTTGCGGATTCCAGGCGTGCTCATGAGATCAAAATTCACCCGGCAATGAATGCACCCCTGTCCGAAATGGCCGTACATGGAGGAGTTGTATTCGTATTTGTCGTAGAGTTTGCGTAGATCTCGGAGATATCCGCCAACCTTGTCGGGCGGGACGGCTGAGTCTTCCCATCCCTCCCACGTGAGTGGCTCGCCTGGGACAAATGCGGTTGCTCCCAGACCAGCTTCGCGCACGTCCCAAACCTTTTCTTGCTCGTCATCTTCTACGTACAATTTCATGCTGAGCGCGTTGCTGCCTTCCAGAGCCGCCATCGCTCGACGGGCCTGCTCTGTGGCCTCCTCTTTGCTTGCCGCGCCGAACTCAACCACCAGCCAGCCTTTGCCCTCGGGCAAGACCGAAAGATCGCTGCGCTGTGGCATGCCTTTTTTCTGAACGTTGTTGATGAGGATTTCGTCCAGGCCTTCAAAGCCGATGGGATTATGCTCAAGAATTTTCGGGACGTGATCTGCAGCCTCGTAGACGCTGGGATATCCAAGCACCAGCAGTACGCGTTGCGGATAGCTGTAAATCAGCTGGACCTTGGCTTCAAGAATTGTGACGCAGGTGCTCTCGCTGCCAACCAGAGCGCGGGCAATGTTGAAGCGACCATCTTCGCCCGGCAGCAACTGGTCGAGGTTGTAGCCTGAGACTCGACGAGGAATACGCGGATATCTTTCGCGGATCAAATGTGCATAGCGTGCGCGTAAGTTTTTGAGTTGAGCATAGATGTTGCCCGCGCGCCCTCCTTCGGATATCTCTTGTTCGAGCTCCAAGTCGTTCATCGACCCGACGGTCATCTGAGTTCCGTCGTACAGAAGGATGTCCATGGAGAGGACGTTTTCAGCAGCTTTCCCTGCCATTTGCGCGTGTACGCCGCACGAGTTGTTGCCTAACATTCCACCGAATGTGCAGTGGTCATGAGTTGCGGGATCAGGTCCCCAGGTCAACATGTAAGGTTTGGCAGCATCGCGTAGCGTGTCGCAAATGGTACCCGGCCGCACTCGTGCGTACTTCTGTAGCGGGTTCAGCTCGACGATGTCGTGCAGATACTTGCTCCAATCCATCACGACGGCAACGTTGCAACATTGCCCTGCAAGACTGGTGCCGCCTCCTCGCGAAAGAACCGGGGCGCCGAATTTGCGACAGGCCGCGACGGTTTGGATTACATCTTCTCTGGACTTCGGAACCACCACCCCTATCGGAACCTGACGGTAGTTGGAGCCGTCGGTCGCGTAAAGCGCCTTGCTGCCGGCATCAAAGCGAATTTCGCCCGCAATGGATTTGTGCAATTCTGTTTCGAGTCCTTCAACGTTGATATCACGAGGCGTAATTCTGGCCGAGGTTCTAATTTCTTCTGTCGGGATGAGCGTAAGACGATTAGCGGACATCAAGTCTCCTTCAGGCAGCAAAGCGCTGGGCGTCGACGCGTTTAATTTCAATCCCTATGCCGGGTCGTGAGAGGTCCGGCCGCAGTTCTCCGTTGATGGGCTCGAGCGCGCCATCGAACAGCATTCGCTCGATGCGCACGTGATCATGAAAATATTCGAGATGGCGGACGGGAAGAACGGAACAGCACACATGGGTGTGCAATGCAGGCGCCGTGTGGGCTGAAAGCGGCAGGTGGTGTGCCTCGCACAGCGCAGCTACTTGAAGAAAGCCGGTAATGCCGCCGCAGCGAGTAGCATCAGCCTGCAAAACGTCAATAGCGCCGGCCCCAATCATGCGCCGGAAATAATCTATGTCGTAGCCATACTCGCCAGCAGCAACTTCCATTACACCCGGCAGACGGTCACGCACCAGATACAATCCTTCCAGATCATCAGAGGAAACTGGCTCTTCAAACCAGCTCACGCACGATTCGGCAAAAGCTTCAGCTTGGGATATAGCTTGTTTGCGGCTGTAAGCGCCGTTGGCATCCACAAAAAGTTCAGCATCCGATCCAATTGCCTTTCGGGCGGTTCGCACGCGCCCGCGATCGGCTTTCGCGTCGCGTCCGATTTTCATTTTGATTCTCGGAATACCCTGTTCTACCCATCCGCCCAATTGCGCGGTCAACTGTTCGTTGGAATAAGAAGTAAAGCCGCCGCTGCCATAAACCTGCACCGCTTCTCGCGCGGCTCCCAGAAGAGTGATGAGCGGCAAGTCGAGCAGCCGGGCCTTCAGGTCCCACAATGCTGAGTCGACAGCAGAGATTGCCATGGACACAATTCCCGGGCGACCAAGGTTGCGAGTGCGATGCACCATCTCTTGCCAGAGGCCAGGAATGTCCATGGCGTTGTGCGCTTCCACCGCTCTCGCGAGCAAACGGTGAATCAGGTTAGCGGTCGCGGTATCCGCGTAGGTGTAACCCACGCCGGTTTCGTCAGCCGCTTTTGCCTCGACTAAGACAAGCGTTGTGCTGTCCCACTCCAGTGTTCCGTCAGATTCGGGAAAGTCTGTAGGTACGGTGTAGGTAGAAACCCCGATTCGCTTGATCGGGACGAAGTTGCTTGCGCTCGATGTCATCCGTCCTTCATGGATATAGACTTCGCGTCTGCCACGCACACCCGTCGGATGCGACTCTCCGACGGCCGCAGTTCAATGATATGAGGATGACGGGTTCATGGAAGAGGTGGCCTATGTGTTCTCGATACCGAGAATGAGTTTTCAGAGCGGGAGTTGTGCTTGCAGTAATTGCCCCGGAAATCCCCGAAGATTCTTCATGTTTACGGTGCACGAACCTTGCGCCAGCCGCATCTCTAATACGACGCCCAAGCCCAATTACGGACGTACAGGAGTGTTTATGACTGCAGCAGATGTACTTATCGAGGGGCTAATTGATTGGGGAGTCGAAGTTGTCTTTGGCCTGCCTGGGGATGGCATTAATGGAATCATGGAATCGCTTCGTACTCATCAAGACAAAGTTCGATTCATTCAGGTGCGGCACGAGGAGTCGGCCGCGCTCATGGCGTGCGGGTACGCGAAGTACACGGGCAAATTAGGAGTGTGCCTGGCCACCTCTGGGCCCGGCGGAATTCATTTACTGAACGGCCTGTATGACGCCAAACTCGATGGCCAATCCGTGCTTGCCATCACCGGCTTGCAATTTCACGATCTGATTGGCACCTACACTCAGCAGGATGTCGCGCTCGATAAGCTGTTCATGGACGTGGCGGTCTTCAACGAACGGATCATGGGCCCAACCCACGTCGAAAACATCACAGATCTGGCTTGCCGCATGGCCTGTGCATATCACGGCGTTTCTCACATCACATTTCCGGTTGACCTGCAGGAACAGGAAATAAAAAAGCGGCAGCACTCTCAACGCAACATTCCACATCACACCTCTGATGTGTATTCGCGCAGCGCGCGGCTTCCTGATCCAGCCGATCTTGAGAAGGCCGCGGACATTCTCAATCGTGGCAAGAAGGTGGCAATCCTGGCCGGACGTGGCGCGTTGAACGCAACCGATGAGCTTGAGCACACTGCGGAATTGCTGGCCGCGCCCATTGTGAAAGCGTTGCTCGGTAAGGCTGCGGTCCCAGACCACAGCCCCTACACCACCGGCGGCATCGGCCTGCTGGGCACTAAGCCGTCGCAGGAAGCGATGGAAGATTGTGACACCTTGCTGATGGTTGGAACATCATTCCCGTACATCGAATTCATGCCCAAACCAGGGCAAGCGCGTGGAGTGCAAATTGAACTCGACCCCAAACGCATTGGGTTGCGCTATCCGATTGAGATCGGGCTCATTGGCGACAGCGGTCGCACTCTGCGCGAACTTATTCCTTTGCTCAAGCGCAAAGAGGATAGAACCTTCCTTGAGGCTGCCCAAGCTGGAATGAAAGATTGGTGGGAGGTCATGAAGAAACGCGGCACTCGGCAGGACAAACCCATGAAGCCACAAGTGGTCGCGTGGGAACTGGGCAAGCGTCTGAGTGATGATGCCATTGTAAGTTGCGACAGCGGCACAATTGCTACGTGGTGGGCCAGACAAATTCTTGCTCGGCGCGGCCAGATGCACAGCCTGTCGGGCAACCTGGCCACTATGGCTCCGGGACTGCCCTACACGATCGCGGCTCAAATCGCATTCCCGAATCGTCAGTGCGTGGCCTTCGTCGGGGATGGAGGATTCTCAATGCTGATGGCAGACTTCGTGACCGCAGTCAAATATAAGCTGCCGATCAAAGTCGTCATCATCAAGAACAGCACGTTGGGACAGATCAAATGGGAGCAGATGGTGTTTCTCGGCAATCCTGAGTACGGGGTTGAGTTACATCCGATCGATTTCGCCGGGTTCGCTCATGCCTGTGGCGGAGTCGGTTTCACCGTCGAGGATCCCGCTGAGTGCGGTCACGAGTTGGATAAATTCCTGGACGTTCCGGGGCCGGCGCTCATACAAGCGGTGGTTGATCCATTCGAGCCGCCGTTGCCAGCAAAGGTCAAAGCGGAACAGGCGTTGCACTTTGCCGAATCCCTAGCACGGGGAGAGCCTAATCGGAAGAAAATCGCACTCACGACACTTTCGGATCGCGTGCGTGAAATGGTCTAACAGACGTTCTTTTCGTCTTCGGAAAAATCGTGGAGGTACGCTTCGATTCCTGGAGGTGAGCAGTGAAGAACGAAACTGTCGTCATTACCGGCGCATCGGCGGGATTAGGTCGCGCCGTAGCGCAAGAGTTCGGGCGTCACGGCGCCAACGTCGCACTGTTGGCTCGCGGTATTGATGGGCTGAACGCTGCAAAGCGCGAAATCGAAGCCGCGGGTGGACGTGCTCTCGTTCTACCAATTGATGTGGCTGATGCCGACGCCGTTGAGCGGGCCGCTGCAGCCGTCGAAGAACAATTTGGGCCGATCGACGTTTGGATTAACAATGCAATGACTTCCGTGTTTTCTCCGGTTAAAGAGATGAAGCCGGAAGAGTTCAAGCGAGTCACGGAGGTCACGTATCTCGGCGTTGTTTATGGAACACTGGCCGCGCTCAAACGGATGCTGCCGCGCAATCGAGGCACAATCGTGCAAGTGGGATCGGCGCTGGTTTACCGCAGCATTCCGCTGCAATCGGCGTACTGTGCTGCCAAGCACGCCGTTGCAGGATTTACCGATTCATTGCGTTGCGAGCTCATTCATGACAAAAGCAAAATCCGACTCACGATCGTGCACATGCCAGCGCTTAACACGCCGCAGTTTGGCTGGGTCAAGAGCCGGTTGGATCGCAAGGCACAACCCGTTCCGCCTATTTTCCAGCCTGAAGTCGGTGCGAAGGCAGTTTACTTTGCAGCCCATCATGACCGCCGTGAAATATACGTGGGCTGGCCGACAGTCGAAGCAATCGTTGGAAACAAGTTTGCTCCAGGCCTGCTAGACCATTATCTTGGCCAGACAGGTTATGAGGCCCAACAGACAATGGAACCTGAAGATCCAGCGCGACCCGATAATCTGTGGAAGCCGGTTGGAGGCGACCATGGTGCACACGGAAGTTTTGACAATCGTTCCGGTCAGAGAAGCTATGAGCTCTGGGCCGATATCAACCGGCGCTGGCTCGCTTTAGGGCTTGCAGGCTTGGCGAGTCTCGGTTTTATCCTGGCCCCGCATCTTCGAATTACTGGGCCCGCGAACAGTAGCAAGATTACTGCTTCACGTCATCGACGTGCAGGATGAGGAGAGTTACGGACCCCCATCCTTCGGAAAAAGGAGCCGTTTCTTCTCCTTCTGTGGCACATTATGTCCGCAGATGCCAGGGCATGTTGATGATGTCCTTGGCTCGTCTTCCAGCAAAGTGGCGCATTGGGGCATCCTTTCAGTTTTCATGATCTGCGTGGGGAGCGAGTGATCGCTATGGCAACTTGTCGCACGGCACCGATCGGAGTCCTCGGATTCTGAATTGGTAAAGCGCTGGCCGTTCACGGGGGCCGTTTCGGCTGCTCGAGTAGAATAGCGAACGTCGGAACTACAGGCTTAGTACGGTTTCGTTAATGTCACAGGCCATTGTGACTGACCAGTCGTGAAGCTGAAAACTGTGATCGCCTTCCTCTCCGTCATCGCTCTCGGATTCTTTCTCGGCATGCGCCATGCCACCGATCCCGATCACGTGATCGCGGTCACTACCATTGTCAGCCGTGAGCGCCAGATTTCGAAAGCCGCATGGATCGGAGTGTTCTGGGGAACTGGGCACACGCTAACGATCTTGGTGATCGGCGCCGCGATCATTCTGTTTGGCCTGGTGATTCCTCCCCGGCTTGGATTGAGCATGGAATTGTCAGTCGGAGCCATGCTCATTGTGCTCGGCGTAATGAACGTCGTCAGTTTCGTTCAGAACCTGCCCACACAAACAGACACGTCTTCGGGTTCCGATTTAGTGCATTCTCACGCGCACAGCCATGGCGAATATATTCACAGTCACCACCACGGCCATCAGCCGGAGGTGCACGAGCACAGCGACGAGAAAACTCCCGTGGCCTGGCTCGACCGCAGCCTGCAAAGATTCAAGCTCTACCAGCCGATACGCCCACTGATGATTGGAATTGTGCACGGGCTCGCCGGGTCTGCTGCGGCAGCGTTGCTAGTGCTCGCGACCATTCGCAATCCTCGCTGGGCTGTCGCTTACTTGTTCGTGTTCGGAGCCGGAACCATCGCAGGCATGATGCTGATCACCATGAGCATCGCTTCGGCCTTTCATCTAGTTCCCGGCGGACGAAAAGTTTTTCGTCGTCTAGCGCTGGCCTCCGGGCTGCTCAGTCTAGGTTTCGGGATTGTGGTCGCCTACCAGATACTCGTTGTGAACGGCCTCCTGACAGGACATCCTTATTGGGTGGCAAAATAGAGAGAGCCAAGGAGAAGACGGTGGCTTCGCGTGCCTTGTACATTCCTGTGATTCTGGGAACCGTCCGCAAAGGCCGGTTGAGCGCAAACTCCGCTCGTCTGTTGACCGATGAGCTCTCGAAGTGCGCTTCCGTCGAAACCGAGCTGATTGATATCGCGACGCTGCCCTTGCGGACCGATGATGCCGGCCAAGCTATAAAGGACCCAGGTTTCGCCGCCCGCATGGAACGCGCCGACGCTTTGGTGATCGTCTCGCCTGAATACAACCACGGCTACAGCGGCATGCTCAAGCACATTCTTGATAGCTGCTTAGAGGAGTACATTCACAAAGCTGTGGGGATTGCGGGAGTCTCAGCCGGCCCTTTTGGTGGCACGCGCGGCATTCAGGATCTGCTTCCGGTCTTACGCGAGCTTGGTCTGGTCACGGTTTTCTGGGACGTGTATTTTGCAAATGCCGGGAAGCTCTTTGACAGTACAGGCAAGCTCCTCGACACGTCTTGTATTCCGCGTATAGGCAAATTCCTGAAAGAACTCATCTGGATGGCGCGCACCCTGCGCCACGGACGCGAGAACATATCGTTAGATTGAAACGGAGAGATCAGATGTCAGCCCGCGAATTGAAGTGTCCAGTGTGCGGCCACGAGATGAACCACCACGCGGATAAGCTTACGTATTCTTCCCCAGGCGAGCCAGGTTACACTCCGCTGTTCGGCGGCAGCGTCGAAGAATTGCACCAGTGTCCTAACTGCGGGGCTAGCGCCTCGCGATTGAGCTAGGAACCGACTCCGCCATGTGGTCATGACAGACCTAAGTCTTCCACGGATTGATGACGCCGATTCCAACATCCTGGAAATGGGTTACGTTGCGCGTTGCCAGCACTGCATGTCGTGCAATAACGATTCCTGCAATCATCGTGTCGCGCAACTCGACTGGTTGGCCTTTTTTGTGCCGGAATGCCATCAAATCTGAGGCGTGGTCAGCCGCCTCAACGTCAAATGGCGCGATGCGGTGGCCGATTTTTTCAAGAAGCAGTTCGAATCCGTGCATCAGCGTCGCGCGCCGTTTGCTCGCGGGCAATATTTGCAACCCAAATCGGACCTCAAGGACCGTAACCGAGGTCGTCCAGATGGAAGTTTTTGGTTGACGGTCAAGCCAGGCAACAACGGTGGGATCGGGCAGTGATTGCATCAGCACCGAAAGAACATTTGTATCGAGAACGATCATTCATCAAACTCGGCAGGTCTGATCAAATGTTCCCGCAGCTCGAGTATCTCGAAATCCATTCCTTTGCCGGCAAATATGGCCGCGATCTCAGTTCCCAAACCGCGACCCGGAATGTCCTCTTCGATCACGGCATTGCGCAAGATGTCGCGTACTTCTTCTTCCATGCTGTGACCATTGCGGCGCGCCCGACGCCGCAGTCGATCTTTGACCCCGTTTTCAATATTGCGGACAACAAACTGTGCCATTCTCATCCCCTCATTTTCGATACATGATATCACGATATCGAATGGAAATTGAGGGCTGCGCTCATTTAGCCTCCGCCCAAGCCAGGCCGTCCGCTCCGCCGCCTGCCTCGATCAGATTCGCTACTTTCCAATCAGAAGTTCGAATCACCGCGACTTTGTGGCTGGCGTCGCAGGAGACGTATGCGAACTGGCCATCAGGACGGATCACCACTTCCTGGGGAGCAGCGGGAACGTCAATCGTTTGGGCAACCTTCATGGCGTGCAGATCCACGACTGCGACCGTATTTGCGCTAGGCATGGCAACCACTA
>Ga0209056_10000768_pt1 | contig 35543 bp, 32 predicted proteins | sample GraSoiAngelo_114_FD_185876 | JGI IMG/M metagenome (GOLD analysis project Ga0209056, IMG submission 185876) | Grasslands soil microbial communities from the Angelo Coastal Reserve, California, USA - 14_0903_13_40cm (SPAdes) (version 2) | ecosystem: Environmental > Terrestrial > Soil > Grasslands... | reverse complement strand
CGGCCTGGCTGGGCGCCGCGTTGCGCCCGACGCTCCGGCCGCAGGATGAGCGCGCCGTTGTCTTCGTGCTGCTCGTCACCGCGCCCTCCGAGGCGGTGCGCCGCTGTTTCCTGGGCGACATCGCCCGTTGCAAAGACGTCCTGCAGGTCGGCGATTCGACTGGACTGCTGGCGCGCTGGTACGTGACGCCGGCGGAGCGGGAAGCGCTCGTCACCGAAGCGTTCACCGATTACTTCGCGCGCGGCGCGACTGCACCATCGCTGCAGCGCTGCCGTCAACATCATGATGATGCGTGCACCACGCTGTTGCAGTCGCTACCGCCGGGGACTTTGCCGCGCCCACTCCCTCAGGCCGCTGGCATTCTGCTCGTTCGCGAAGCGCTGCGCGCGGGAGGGCGCGACGCCTACCGGCGTCTCGTCGCGCGTCCGAGCGCGCCTATCGGCGAGAGACTGGCGAGTGCGGCAGGGATGGATATCGACTCGCTGGTCGTGCGGTGGCGGAACGACGTGCGGGCGGCGCGTCCCAAGCCGCTCGCGCTGCCATGGTGGGCCAGTTTCGCGGCAATTGGTTGGACGGCCTTCTTTGGATTCTGCGCACTGCGGAGCAGCCGGTGGCGTCTCTGAGGCGCTGGATCCTGGTCGGACTCGTGGGATGCTTCGCCCTGGCATTGGCGTATCTGCCGCCGCGCGGGGCGACACCGAGCGAGCGTTCGTTCTTCATGCCCCAATCGCGGCGGGGCACACCAGCCCGGCAACGCGCTCAGGCGCTGGCGGACGAATGGCGCGGCGCGGACGCCTCGTTGCGGCTGTTGCGCGCGCGGCGTGAGCTGCAAGGGTTGTTGCGAGAAGCGAGGGCCGGGACGTCACTCGTCGTCGTGAGCGAGTCCGCTGACGTCGCGATACCGACTCCTCCAATCGTCGATAGCGCCATCCACGTCGCCTGGCGCCAGCTGGGCCTCGGCGAGACGAAGGTCAGAGTTGCGGTGATCATCCAGCTGGCGGTCGCGACTGCGGTGCACGATCGGCCTGCAATCGAAGAGGGAATCGCCGCGTATCTCGCACCCGACTCGACCGACCGGACAACATGCATTGCGGTGCTCCCGGCGGGGAACTACTGGACGCGCGTCTTTCGGGGCGCGAGGGTGAGCGGTCGGCTACCGTTCGACGCGGCGGTACTGACTCTCAAGACCGGCCTCGGCCCGTGCGCGTTTTATGCCGCCTACGGTACCCCCGGCAAATCGGTGCGCGGGTGGTTGGTGTCGCGCGGTTGGGACCTTGCGCTGACCGTGGATGCGGGCGCACGCGGACGGCAAGGTAACTCGCCGATTGGGATGGCCGAAGCGCGACATTACTCTTACTGGGAGCCGATTTATTCTTTGCCACCCACGGCTGTCGCGTGCATCGCGAGCCGGCCCGAGGGATGTCGCGCCGCGGTCCTCGCGGGGGCGAGTGACGATCCAGCAATTCCGTTTCCCGATATCGTGCGCATCGAGCAACGCTGGTGGAGGCGCATCCCACGCCTGGTCGAGGGCCAACGTTTCCTAGCGGACGTCGCTGACGAAGTAGGACGCGACCGTTTCCTGCGTTTCTGGACTTCAGCGCTCCCGGTGGATACCGCCCTCGCCGCGGCGCTCAAGCGACCAGTCGGTGAGTGGACCGCGGATTGGGAACGCGGTTTCGTCCAACCCATTCGCTTGGGTCCTGCGGCACCGCTGGGGGGAGTCGTCATCGCGCTGACAATCGCGGTCTTCGCGATTGTGGTCGTGGCCGGTACCGCGTCGCGACGGCAGATCCGATGAGAATCATCCTGGTTCTGCTCGCGGTCTCTGGAATCCCCCGGGTGCTCGTCGGACAGCGCTGGGAGCGCCAAGTACAAGAGCGCGTGCAGCGCACGATCGCGGCTGTGGGCACATCCCCGGGACTCCCCGTGGTGAGACGATCCGGGATGCTGAACACCGACGAGGCAGCGTCCTTCCAGACGACGCTTGCGCAGCACACGCCGTACGCGATCATCGCGGTGTGCGACGACGATTGCTCGCGGCTGCAATTGACGCTGCTTTCACCCAGCGGCAGCGACATCGCGAAAGAACGGAATAGTGAAAGTCTTCCCATCCTGCATTTCACCGCTGAGACGACCGCGGTCTACGGCATCCGCGTCGTGATGGAAGGATGCCGCTGGAATCCTTGTTGGTACGCCGTCGCTGTGGTGCCATTGCGCAAAAACCCGTCTTAGCGGATAGCTTTTCGGCATGCGGGACTGCGTGCCGATCATCGTTTTGGCGCTCGTGGCCATTGGCGGACTGACCTGGGCCATCGTGGCGCTGCGGAGCTCTCTGGCCCGGGAGCGGCGGCTGGCCCGCGTGGACGACGTCACCGGGGTCCGCAACGCCCGCGCCTTCCGTGAGGCGGCCGGCGCCGAAATCGAGCGGGCCCGGCGCTACCAGCATCCCTTCAGCGTCGCCGCGGTGGACCTCGGATCCCGTGTCGGGGACGACCTGGTGCGCTCAGCGGCCACCGTCCTCCGCGGCGCGCTCCGGGCCACGGATCTGGTCGCCCGCCTGGGACGTGATGAGTTCATCGCCCTCCTGCCGGAAACGTCGGCTGCCTCGGCCCGCATCGTCCTCGACAAGCTCCGCGCCGGACTCGCGGATCTCCGCCTGCCCGACGGCCGGCCCGCCGCCCCGAGCATCGGCGGCGTGACATTCCTCAATCCGCCGCATGCCGTCGAGGAGATCATCCGCGCGACCGATGAGCGCATCGTCGAGGCGAAGTCGATGGGGGCGCCGTCTCACATCACGTGGAATTCGGTGCATGAGTCGTCGTAACATCGCCAGCGGGACGCCCTGGGAGCCGATCGTGGGTTATTCGCGGGCGGTGCGGGTGGGTCGGGTAATCCACGTGTCGGGCACGACGGCGACGGACCCGAGCGGCAAAATCGTGGGCGCGGGTGATCCCTACGCACAGGCGGTGCAGGCACTCCGCAACATCGGCCGGGCGCTCGAGCAGGCGGGAGGCGGTCTCACGGACGTCGTGCGAACCCGGATGTATCTCACGAACATCGAGCACTGGCAGGCGGTGGGGCGGGCGCATGGCGAGGTCTTTCGGGACATTCGTCCCGCATCCACGCTGATCGCGGTACAGCAGCTCGTCGATCCCACCATGCTGGTCGAAATCGAGGCTGAAGCGATTCTTCCCGAATGAAAATCGTTGTGAGCGGATCGACCGGCTTGATCGGCTCCGCATTGAGTCGCGCGCTCGCTCGGCGAGGCGACGAGGTCGTCCCGTTGGTGCGGCGGCGTGTGGCGCGGGGCGAGCAGGCGCTCGCGTGGGATCCTGAGCGGGGAACGATCGATCGGGCCGGGCTCGAGGGCACGGACGCCGTCATTCATCTCGCCGGCGAAAACGTCTTCGGACGGTGGTCGCCGGCAAAGAAACAGCGGATTTACGACAGCCGCGTGAAAGGCACCAGCCTGGTGTCTGACGCGCTCGCCGGCCTGCACCGACCTCCCGCCACGCTGCTCGCGGCGTCGGCGATCGGCTATTACGGCGACCGCGGCGAAGAAGCGGTCACGGAGGAGAGCGCGCCGGGAGAGGACTTTCTCGCCCACGTGGCGCGCGATTGGGAGGCCGCCACGGCGCCAGCCACCCGTGCCGGAATTCGCGTCGTCAACATGCGGACCGGCGTCGTACTGACGACGATCGGCGGGGCCCTCGCCAAAATGCTGCCAGCCTTTCGCCTCGGCCTCGGCGGTCCGGTCGGGAGTGGAAACCAGTATCTGAGCTGGATCGTACTCGACGACATCGTCAATGCCATCCTGCATCTGCTCGGCAACCCGAATCTGGTCGGGCCCGTGAATATGACGGCGCCGACGCCCCTCATGAACCGTGAGTTCGCCAAGACCTTGGGAAAAGTGCTCGGCCGTCCGGCGGTGGTCACCGTACCGGCGTTCGCGCTCCGAATCGCTTTCGGCACCGAGGGCGCGGCCATGGTGCAAGGCGGGCAGCGGGTGTTGCCGGCGCGCCTGCTCGCATCCGGCTTCAAATTCTCATTCAGGGAGGTCGAGCCGGCGCTGCGGCACTTGCTTGCCCCCTCTGAAGGGTCCCGGTAGTATCGGGCATGCCGCTTCCCGACGCTTACGACGACGACGCCGACGCCGACGCCGACGAGGCGTTCCAACAGGAGCCAATCTCCAAGCGCTCGCGTGGCGTGGCGCTGGGGTTGTGCGCCTTCGGCGGAATCTTCGGACTGCATCGCTTCTACGTGGAGAAGCCGAAAACCGGCATCGCGATGCTCTTCACGGTGGGCGGGTGCTTCGTCTGGTGGCTCTACGACCTCGTGCTGCTGGCCGCGGGCGAATTCCGCGACAGCGACGATCTGCCTTTGCGGAACTGGGGCGTCTCGAAATCATCCTTCGAGCAGCACCGCCTCGTCGGACGCGCCGAGCAGCGCGTGAACGAGCTCGAGGAGCAGTTCGAGGGCCTGCGCCAACAGTTCAACGACCTCGCCGAACGCGTGGACTTCGCGGAGCGGATGCTGGCGCAGCACCGCGAGGCTCCCAGACCACAGCTCCCACGCGGTTCGTAGCTCGATGCGCATCGGCGTGCCGAAGGAGATCGCTCCCAACGAGCGGCGGGTCGCCCTGACGCCGGACGTTGTGGGCCGCCTGACCAAGGGCGGCTTCGAGATCTTCCTCGAGCGCGGCGCAGGATCGGCCGCGTTTTTTCCCGATGAGGCCTATACGAAGGCCGGGGCGAGTGTTGGGGATCGGGGATCGGTGCTTGGACACGCGGAGATCATTCTTCAGGTGCAAGCACCCAATCCCGAGTCCCTGACCCAAATCCCTGAAGGCACCGCCCTGGTCGCGTTCTTCCAGCCGGGCGCCGATCTGCTGCGCCAACTCGCGCAGCGCAGGCTCACGGCCTTCAGCCTCGTGCTTTTGCCGCGCATCACGCGCGCTCAGCCGATGGACGTCCTGTCGTCCCAAGCGACGGTCGCAGGCTACAAAGCCGTCCTTCTCGCCGCATCCGCGGCCGGCCGAGTCTTTCCGATGCTCGTGACCGCGGCCGGCACGTTGTCCGCCGCGCGCGTGCTCGTGCTGGGCGCGGGCGTCGCAGGACTGCAGGCGATTGCGACGGCGCGCCGGCTCGGCGCCATCGTCTCGGCCTTCGATGTGCGGCCGGCGGTGAAGGAACAGGTCCAGAGCCTGGGCGCGACATTCCTCGAGATGGCGATCGAAGAGCACGCCGAGACCGCGGGCGGCTATGCCAAGGAGCTGTCGGAGGAGGCGCATAAGAAGGAGCTCGTGTTCCTGGCGGGCGCCGCGAAAGATGCCGACATCGTGATCACGACTGCCGCGATTCCGGGCAAAAAAGCCCCGATTCTCCTGACCGCGGGAGCGGTGCAGGGGATGAAGCCGGGATCGGTGATCGTCGATCTCGCCGCCGAAACGGGCGGCAACTGCGAGCTGACACAGCCGGGCTCGGAGATCGTGCGCAACGGCGTCGCGATCCTCGGCCCGTTGAACCTGCCGAGTACCGTGCCGCTTCACGCGAGCCAGATGTATGCGAAAAACGTTGCGGCCTTCCTCGGCCACATCGTGCAGGACGGCAAGCTGCGCTTGGACTTCGAAGATCAAATCATCCGCGACACCTGCGTGACGCACGCCGGCGAGGTACGCAAATCATGACCGACTTCGGATCGATGCTGTTCGTGTTCGTGCTGGCGACGTTCATCGGGCTCGGCGTGATCCGCCGCGTCTCGCGGCTGCTGTACACGCCCCTGATGTCGCTCACCAACGCCATCTCGGCGATCGCGGTCGTCGGCTCGATCGTGGTGACGGGGGCTGACCACCCGCTGACGATCCGCATTCTCGGCGCAGTAGCGCTCTTCGCCTCGATGACGAACATCGTCAGCGGCTTCATGATCACCGACCGCATGCTCAAGATGTTCAAAAAGCAGTGATGCATCTGATCGGCGAGCTCTCCGCCGTCCTCGCGACGGCGCTGTTCATCTTCGCGCTCTATTGGATGAACGACCCCAAGACCGCACGTCACGGGGTCATCGCGGGCATTGTCGGCATGACGGTGGCGGTAGTCGCGACGTGGATCCAGCCCGAGATCATCCATCACGGCTGGATCATCGGTGCCATCGCGCTCGGCTTCGTCGTCGGCGTGCCCCTGTCGCGCGTGCCGCTTACCGCCGTGCCGCAGCGGACGGCGCTCTCGCACGCGTTCGGCGGCCTCGCAGCTGGTCTCGTAGGCATGGCCGAGTTTTTCTTGTGGAAGAGCGGCTCCTCGACCGTCGCGATGACGCCGTTCCGCATGAGCGCGCTGGGCGCCGAAGTCATTCTGGGATTCCTGACGTTCACGGGCAGCCTGATGGCCGCCGGCAAACTGCAAGAGGTGAAGTGGATTCCGCAGCGTCCCGTGACCTATCCGGGCCAGAACGTCGTCAACATCGGCGTCCTGCTCGTCGCCGTTGGGCTGGGTGTCGCCGTGGTTCTGAATCCTGGTGCAGCGTGGGCGCAACAGGCGTTCCTCGCGATCGCAGCCTTGGCGCTGATCTTTGGCGTGCTGCTCATCGTCCCGATCGGCGGCGCCGACATGCCGACCGTGATCTCGATCTTGAACGCCTACGCCGGTCTTTCCGCGGTCGCGATGGGCTTCGTACTCGACAGCAAGCTGCTCGTGACGGCCGGCGCGTTGGACGGCTCGAGCGGGTTGATCCTCTCGATCATCATGTGTCGCGCGATGAACCGCTCGTTCACGAACGTGCTGTTCGGTGCGTTTGGGAAAGCGCAGCCGGCGGCGATCAAGGGTGAGCAGAAGGAATGGAAACAGGAAAGCGTCGAGGGAGCGGCGCAGCTGCTCGAGCAGGCCCGCAACGTCGTCATCATTCCCGGCTACGGCATGGCGGTGGCGCAGGCGCAGCACAAGGTGCGCGAGCTGTACGACGCGCTCACGAAACGCGGCGTCACGGTGAAGTTCGCGATCCATCCCGTGGCGGGCCGGATGCCGGGGCACATGAACGTGCTGCTCGCCGAGGCGAACATCCCCTACTCGGCACTCGTAGAGATGGACGAGATCAATCCCGAGATGCCGCAGACCGACATTGCGCTCGTGCTGGGCGCCAACGACGTCGTGAACCCGGCCGCGCGCTACAACAAGGGCACGCCCATCTACGGCATGCCGATCATCGACGCCGACAAGGCGAAGACGGTGCTCGCGGTGAAGCGCAGCAAGAATCCGGGTTTCGCCGGCATCGACAACGAGCTCTACGTCGGGGACAACACGTGGATGTTGTTCGGGGATGCCAAAGCTGTGCTCTCAGATCTCGTGAGACAGTTCGGGAGCGGTGGCATTCACTAGCGGCGTTCAGCCATCTGCCATCAGCAGTCACTGACGGCACACGGCTGATAGCAGACGGCTATCGTCGCCAGCTATTGTTCTCACGATTGACATCCGGATAGATCACGCGCGGATCGATCACGACGCTCGCCAGGCGCTTGGCGCTCGGCATCCGATAGGTGAAGCGACTCCCGAGGTTCCACATCTCGACCGGCAGGCTGCGCGTTTCCGCCGTGCCATCGGCGTAGCGCAGCTCCAGCGTCACCGGCAGGACCATCTGGGCGCGATTCGACAGATATAGGAACGTCGAATCGTCCCGGGTGCGCACGGAATCCACGGCCTGGTCCAGCCGAGCCGTGGTGTAAATCCAGCTGCGCCAGAACCAGTCGAGATCGCGCCCCGTCAGATCGCTCATCGTCCGGAAGAAATCCACCGGTTGCGCATGCTTCCCCTTCCACCGGCGCGCGTACTCGCGAAAGGCGCGATCGAATTCTTCGCGCCCGATGACCGCTTCCCGCAGGATGGTGAGCATGAGCGCCGGCTTCTGATACGCGGTCCAGTACAACTCCCGCACTTCGTCGGGCTTCGTGATCATCGGCTGCTCGCTGCCCGGAATTGCCGTCGCGGCGTACGCGGCGAGGAGCTCGCGCCGCACGCTGTCGGCATACGGCGTGCCTTTGAAAAAAGCCTCGGCGGCGTCGTAATCGGCGAACGTGTTGAAGCCTTCGTCCATCCATGGGTAGCGCCGCTCGTCCGAGCCCACCTGCATCGGAAACCACTGATGCCCGAGCTCGTGCATCAGCACCCAGTATTGGTCTTCACGCTTCCGGAGCGAGGGGCAGTAGATCACCGTCGGGTACTCCATCCCCTCGATCAGTCCCTCGACCGCCGAGATCTGCGGCCAGGGATACTGGCCCAGCGCGCCGGAGAAGTGCCTGAGCGCAAACCGCAGCATCATGTTGGATTCTTCCCAGGGCGTGGCTTCGGGATGGTAGAACGTCTGCACCAGAATCCCATCCCAGACGCTTGCATCCCAGCGCAGTCCCGATCCGGCGGCCCAGGCGAAGTCGCGCACGCCACTCGCCGTAAAGCGCCACGTGCGCGTGCCGGGAACGGGTCGGGTCGCGCCGGCGACCGCTTCCTGACGCGTGACAACCTGGACGACTTGCCCCGGCGACGTGAACGCCCGCGCCAGGCGGGCTCGCTCCTGCGGCGTGCGAATAACCGTCGGATTGGCGAGCGCGCCTGTCGCGGTGACTTGGAAGCCGGCGGGGACCGTGAGACTCACGTCGAAATCGCCGAATTCGAGATAAAACTCGCCCGCGCCAAGAAATGGCAACGTGTTCCAGCCATGCACGTCGTCGTAGACGGCCATGCGCGGGTACCACTGGCCCAGCTCGTAGAAGCGCGAGCCCACGCGCCCCATGCGACCGCCCCCGTACGGCGGAATCGGGAAGTGCCACGCGATGTCGAACGTGATGCTGAGATTGGGCGCGAGGGGCCGCGCCAGCTCGACCCGCATCATCGTGCCGAACACCTTCGTCGTGAGCGGGCGGCCTGCCACCGCAAAGCGATCGACCGTGATCCCCCCGGCGAACCCCTTGCTCGTGAAGTCGAAGACCACGCCGCCGGCGAACCGCAACGGCGGGAGATTGAGCGCCCTCGAGATCGAGTTCGGCGCGAACAGATTCTGATCGAGCTGCACCCAGACATGGTCGAGCGTCTCGGGCGAGCGGTTGACGTAATAAATCCGGCCCTGGCCCCGCAGGACGTTCGTACCGGTGTCGAGCGTGGCCTGGAGCGTGTAGTCGGCGCGCTGCTGCCAGTAGCGGGGACCAGGCGCGCCGGAGGCGCTCCTGGTGGATGTCGCGGGCGGCAGCGCGAGCGCGCGAAAGGACGAGGAGTCAGCGATGGATTGTTGCAACACAAGCAGCAACGCGAGCATGTAGCTCTCCTAGTGAGTCACCATGACGGCGGCGGCGCGATGCGCCATCGCCATCACGGTAAGCATCGGGTTGACTCCGGACGCACTGGGGAAAGTACTCGCATCCGCCACGTACAAGCCTCGGGTTCCCCACACCCGATGGTCCGGATCCACGACCGAGGCGGCCGCGTTGGTCCCCATGCGACACGATGCCATCTGATGGAACGTGACGAGCAAGAGCTCGTTCGGTCCCCACCCGACGGCGTCCACGCGTCTGAGCCAGTCCTCTCGCGCCGCGTTCGAGCCCGGCCGGTAGCTCACGTCGCGCGCGAGGGGGACCCAGATGTCGCGCGCTCCCGCCGCTTCGAGTACCTCGGCCGCGGCGCCGATCGCGCGGCGCAGATGGGCGCGGTCGTAGCGCGACAGCCGGTAATCGACGACCGCGGCACCGTCGCGATCCACCCGCACACGCCCGCCAAACCGATCGCGCAGCAGGATGCCGACGAGCGCGGTCTGCGGCAGCTTGCCCATGCGGTCACGATGCCCGGCGGCCGATTCCCACGGGGCCGCCAGCGCCTGCAGCGAGGGGTGGACGGGTGCGGTCTCGAACTTGAATCCGTACCCGGAGTCGAGATCGGCGAATTGATCCGAATAGTGGGCCTGCACGGTTCCGGTCCACGGCCGGACGTCCCGGCCCATGTCTGCGAGCACGGCGGTCGCGGGATGGAGTGCGAGATGGCGGCCGAGCGCGGGGACGGTCACGCCGGAGCGCAGGAGCAGCGCCGGCGAATGCACCGAGCCCGCGGCGACAATCACGGCTTTCGCACGCACGGTCAGCGCCAAGTCGCCGACGCGCGCCTCAACGCCCGTTGCGGTGCCGCGATCGATCACGACGCGGTGCACGGCGCAATTCACGACGATGCGCGCACCGCGATCCGCCGCATCCTGCAGGTAGGTGATCAACGTCGATTGCTTGGCGCCGCGACGGCACCCCATCCCGCAGTAGCCACACGCATCGTCCTGCGGGCAGTTACGCACGTCGCGCGGCAGCAAGCCGTGATGCCAGTTGAGTTGCTCGAGCCCGCGGATCAGCACCTGGTCGCGGCCCGAAGGCTTCGCGTGATCGGTGTTGACGCCGAGCCGGCGCGCGACCGCATCGAGCGAGCGCGTGAATTCCGAGCTCAGGAAGTGCGGCAAGTTGTGTTCTGTCGCCCATTGCCGGCGCACGCTCTCCGGTGTCGGGAAGCTTGTCGTGTAGTTGATCACGGTGCCGCCGCCCAGCGTCGCGCCTTGCAGCACGACCAGACCCAAGTCACTGGTCGCGAGCAGCCCGCCGGCATCGTACATCGTTTCGAGCGCGTCTCCCTCCAGATGGGTAAAGTCTGCCTCGTTGCGATAGCCACCCTTCTCCAGAACGATCACATCCTTCCCGGCGGCCGCCAGCTCGGCCGCGACGACGCCACCGCCGGCTCCCGAGCCGACGACAACGACATCGCAGGCGAGTGTGTTATTTGCCGTGATGACGACGGGGTGAATCGGCTTCGGTGTGGTCGGTGGCGGTCCGAGGGGGCCCGGATACCCAATGGCGCGTGCTGCACCGGGCGTCGTGTAATGCGTGACGGTGGTGAGGCGCTTTAACGCCTGAAATGCCTTGCGGCGCTGCGGCAGGCGGCTCGTCGCCCAGCCGCGGAGGCAGCGTTCGCGCGCGCCGGGCGACATGCGGGTGAATGGTTTGGGGATGCCGCTGAGGAGCAGATTGACGATGCGGCTGTCGAGCAGGCGGAGCAGGAGATCGAGCTCGCGTCGGTCGGCAGGGCGCGGCAGCGATGCGATCTTCCGCGCGACCTGCTCGTCGAGGTCCGCCGCGCCGTCCGGAACGAGCGTCGCTGCGACCGATCGTAGGACGTTCCGCGCGGCGGGTGAGAGACTCAACGCGTTTGGACGAACGTCAGCTTAAACCCGTCCGGATCGGTGATCATGAACAGGCGCTCGCCCCACGGCATGTCCATCGGCTCCTGGTCGAGCGCGCCCCCGCGTGCTTTGACCTCGGCGGCGAACCGGTCGAGGTCTTGCGCGGTCGTGCAGCTCAGCCGCGAGCCGATTCCCTTCTTGCGGTCCCGACCCTTGGCGAAATCGTCCTGGGTGAGATAGAACGTCACCGACCCGGCGCGCATCTCGCAGCCCTCGAGCGTGCCGTTCTCGCGCCACTCCTCGCCCACGACGAAGCCCAGCACGTCGCGATAGAAGGCGATACTGCGTTGCAGGTCGGTCGCGGTAAACGTGGGAGAGATGTCGCGCAGGCGCAGCGTCTCAGGCTGCCGCCGGGCGCCGGGCCGCGTCTTGGCTTTGGTCGCTGCCTTGGAACGAGGCCGTTTCTTGGCCGCCTTCTTGGTCGCCATCAGATATGCTCCGTAAGGGTCACGAAGCGTAGCGAACCGCCGCGCGTCTCGCCAGATTCCCCGTTCCCCTGTAACCATCGGAGCAGTCGATCATGGCGACCAGCAACGCTGTCGCGGTTTGGGAAGGCAAGCTCAGAGACGGCAAAGGCAGCTTCAAGGCGCAGAGCGGCGTGTTCAGTGGCTCGTTCAGCTTCGGCACGCGCTTCGAAGGCAAGAAAGGGTCGAACCCCGAGGAGCTGCTCGCCGCCGCGCACGCCGGCTGCTTTAGCATGGCGCTTTCGGCCGGTCTCGAGAAAGCGGGCCATCCCGCTACGCGCATCGAAACGCGCGCGGCCGTCACACTGGAAACGGTGGATGGGGCGCCCAAGGTCACGCGTAGCGCGTTGGAGGTGCGGGGAAAAGTTGACGGCATCGACGAGGCGGCGTTCCGGCAGGCGGCCGAGGCGGCGAAGAAGAACTGTCCCCTGTCGAAGGCGATTCAGGGCAACGTCGAGATTACGATGGATGCAAAGCTGGCCTGACGCGTTTGCGGCTGGCCGCGTGCCCTGGACCGTGTATCTCCTCCGCTGCCGCGACGGCTCGCTGTACACCGGAATCACCAACGATCTGCCGCAGCGCCTCGAGTCGCATCGCCGCGGCAAGGCGAGTGCCTATACCCGCGCGCGCCGTCCGGTCTCGCTCGCCTACCACGAAGTCGCGGCCGACCGCGGCAGCGCGCTAAAACGCGAGGCCGCGATCCGGCGGCTGTCTCGCGTCGAGAAGTTGGCCTTGTGCAACGCCGGGACGTAACGCTCGCCGCCGTGGCGGTGCTGGTGGCGACGGCCTGTGTGCTGCTGGGGCGGTGGCAGCTCAATCGCCTGGCGCAGCGCCGCGCGCGGAATGCCGCGCTCGCCGCCCGTTTGGCGCTGCCACCGCTCCCGGTCGCTCGGAACGTCACGGCGGACAGTGCGCGGCAGCGCCGTGTGGTGGCGCGCGGGGTCTACGATTTCGCCGCCGAGCGCAGCTGGCCGGGACGGAGTTTTCAGGGCACTCCGGGCGTTGCCCTCCTCACTCCGATGCGCCTCGCCGACGGGTCAGCGGTTCTGGTTGACCGGGGCTGGGTGCCTTCGCCGGACGCGTTCCACGTCGATCACGCGCTGTATCGGGAGCCGGATTCGACCACCGCCACGGGCATTGCGCTGATTCCGCCGCGCGGTCGCGGTGACGTCGCTGTGGCGGGGTTTCTGCCCTTCGTTATTCAGCTCGAGACGCCGGGGCCGCCCTCCAACCGGGGCCTCCCCCGTCGCTGGCCTCCACCTGCGCTCGACGACGGCCCGCATCTCTCCTACGCGATTCAGTGGTTCAGCTTTGCGCTCATCGCCCTGGTGGGGACGGCTGTATTGATTCGTAAAGGTCGTTAAGCAGCTCGATACCGCGCTCGATGCGGGCGTCGTCGCGCGCGTGACGCTTGACGATGCCGGCGATCATCCGCTCGAAGCCCGCCGTCTCGTCCCGCCCGAACTTGCCGTCCTTCATGTCCACGTCGTGCACCATCTCGGCGATCGCGCGGAGCGCTCCGTCCTGTTCCAACCCGAAGCGCTGGAGCAGCGTTTCGAACGTGCAGCGGTCGCCCTCGTGCGTGTAATCCCCCTCGAACACGTCGAAGCTGACCGCCCCTTCACGCGCCTCGCCAAAAACGAATCGTGCTTTTGGATCGATGAAGCGCTGGATCAGCCACGCGCTCGCGATGCGATCGACCTGCACATCCGGCCGCGTGACCCACGTTTGTTGCTTGGGCACCCTCTCTTTTTTCCCGCGCCCGGTCCGAAGCGTCTTCAGTTTGGCCATCGCCGCCTCCGCTGCTTTTCGTCCCCCAGCCCCGAAATGATCGAGCGCCGTAACGTCGCGCAGCCGCCGCTCGAGTCGCGCGATCTCCGCCGTAGATTCGGCGCGCTCGGCGGCGCGTGTAACATCCGCGTATGCCGCATCCTGCGCCGCCCGGAAGAGCGCTTCGATTTGCGGATCGGTGAGTCCATCGACGAACGACGCGCGGCAGACCGAGGCCTCGCCGCCCCCCGCCGTGATTTCCTTGCGCAGCCACTGGAAGTCCTCGGACGCCTGGGCGCTGAAGGGCAGGGCGTAGACCGAATTCTTGATCGCGACCGCTCCGAGGCCCTGGAGGCGCCGCCAAATCTTGACGCGGAAATAGTCGGGCTTCGGCGGGAGCTGATGAATCAACAGCAACCAGCGGCTTTCTTTCATAGCCACAGGTTCCGCAGCGACGAGCCCACGGGCGCACCCCACGGGGCGACATCGGCGCCCATGGCACCGGTAATCGGATTGAAGAAATGCTGGGCGGCGACCAACCCTGTGACCGCGGCAATCTCCGGCTCGCTTAAGTGCTGGCGGGCACGCATGAGCGACTCGAGCGGCATCCCGCCGTTGGCCTCGCTGTAGCGCGTCACCGCGTCGGTGAACCGCAGTGCCGCCCGCTCGCGATTCGAGAACAGCGCGCTGGTCTCGTAGCGTGCGAGCCCGTCCAGCGCGTCGATTGGAAGCTGTGCCTCACGCCAGAGATGGCGGCCGCGGTCGATGCACCAGCGGCAGCGACTGCGTTCGGCGGCGAGCTGCGTAACGAGCAAGCGCAGACGCGGATCGAGATCGGGGCTGTTCGTCTGATAGCGCGCGAGCGCGGCATACGCGGGTAACACACGCGGACCGCCGGGCGGGACCATTGGGGTCGGGGGAGCAACGAGTGCGCGCCAGAGCCGAGTCACAAGTGTACCCATAGTGTGATACAATTGTATCATCTTGGTACGCCACCCGGCAAGGTCTCGTCACGTCTTGGCATTCGAATCGGGGGGATTAAGCCAGCAGAACTACCGTTTTGGCCTGCATTTAGCTACATTGCCCGACCCCACAACACGGCAACCAAGGAGCCTACATGGCGGCAGCCCTCCCCCTGAAGCGCCCCGTCAAAGTCGGAGAACTCGTACGGCGCCGGTTGCGCGAGCTGAAGCGCACCCCGCGCGAACTGGCGGATGCGGTTCAGGTGTCTGAGATCTACATCTCTGACCTCGTCGCCGGACGGCGGCGTCCCCCGGCCCCCGGTCGCATGGACGTCTACGCCCCGATGACCAAGTTCCTCAAGCTGCACCGCAACGACCTGCCCACGTGCGCCAAGGCGGAGCGGGACGGCGAGACCAAGAGCAAGCGCAGGCCGCATCCGGAGATCCGGCAGCAGTTCCTGGAGCTCTGCCTCGATCCCGCCAAAGCCCGCGTGCTCGCGCGCCGGCTCGGCCGCAAAGACGGCGTGACCCTCGAGCGGGTCATTGTCGGCCGGTTGCTGGAGGTTGCCCAGGGCTTTGTGCGGCGCCAACTCGACGATGATGTGGGTATTCGCATCGCGGCGAGCCGTGAAGGCTGCAGTTATCTCGAGTGGCGCATGAAGCTGATGGAGTTCCTCGACGCGACGCCCGAAGGGCTGACGCCGGATGACGGCGCGGAGTTCGTTCGGCCTCGCATTGCCGGCTGGGACATCGACTACGATACCCATGCGATGCGGATCGTGCTGCGGTCGCAGGATCCGGCGCCGCGGCAGGTGAGGGCGTTGAGTATCTAAGAACTGGCGAGTGTGGAGCAGGTAGGGGCGCAGCATGCTGCGCCCCTACTTTTTTTGTGGCGTCCCTTACCGTCCCTTACCGTCCCTTACCGTCGCAGTAGTTTTTACGCCGCTCACGCACGCCGTCGCTCTTCCATCCGGAGATTCCATGTTTGCCCTGCTTGTCGCAGCGTCGTTGGCCGTCCAGCAGCCGCCTCCACCCTCTCCGCAGGACACGACAAAGCGCGACTCGCTCCCGCTGAAGACGGAGCGGACCGTGAGCTTCGAGACGTCCGAGGGCACATGGATATCCCTCGACGTCTCACCCGACGGCAGAACGATCGTCTTCGAGCTGCTCGGCGATCTCTACACGCTGCCGGTCGCCGGTGGCACGGCCACGCGGATCACGTCCGGCCCCGGGTTCGATTCGCAGCCGCGCTGGTCGCCCGACGGCAAGCGCATCGTCTTCCTCTCCGACCGCAGCGGCGCCGAAAACGTCTGGATCTGCGACCCCGACGGCACCCATAGCAAGGCACTCACCAAGGGCACCAACAACCTCTACGCCTCACCGGACTGGACGCCGGACGGCAACTACATCGTCGTCTCGCGGACCAGCGGCGTGCTGGGCAGCGTCTACGAGCTGTGGCTGATTCACAAGGACGGCGGATCGGGCGCGGCGATGCTGCGCGTGCAGGCCGGCCCCAACCAGCCGCCGCCGATGAACACGCTCGGCGCGGCCTTCGGGAAGGATCCGCGCTACATCTGGGTGTCACGCCACCGTGGCGGGTTCGGCTACGATCTCCAGTATCCGCTGTGGCAGCTGGCGATCTATGACCGGCAGCAGGGGCGGACGTTCCTGCAGACCGATTTGTACGGCAGCGCCATGCGGCCGGTGTTATCGACAGACGGGAAGTGGCTGGTCTATGCCACGCGCTACGATGCCGAGACCGGATTGCGCGTGCGCAATCTGCAAACGGGCGACGAGCAGTGGCTGGTCTATCCGGTGACCCGCGACGATGAAGAGTCCCGCTTCACCCGTGATCTCTATCCCGGCTTCTCGTTCACTCCCGACAACCAGGCGATCATCGTCTCCTACGGCGGCAAGATCCACCGCGTCACGGTCCCCTCGGGACAAGTGACCGACATTCCGTTCACCGCGAAGGTCGATCAGCAACTTGGACCCCTGGTCCGCTTCGCCTATCGCGTGGACACCGGCACCGTGCTGGTGCGCCAGATCCGAGATGCCGCGCCGTCGCCCGACGGTAAGCGGCTCGCGTTCAGCGCGCTCGATCGGCTCTATGTGATGGACCTGCCGAATGGCGCTCCGCGCCGGCTCACCACGGACACGGTACACGAGCAGGTGCCCGTGTGGTCACCTGATGGGCTATGGCTGGCATACGTCACGTGGAGTAATGCCGGGGGCTCGATCAACAAGCTACGGGTGGCCGGTGGGGCGCCGGTGCGTCTCACCTCGGACCCCGCGTTCTACGACACGCCGATCTGGTCGCCCGATGGGCAACGGATTGTGGCGGTAAAAGGACCCCGCAGCCAGCGACTTTCGGCGCATTTCGGACCGGGATACGAGCTCGTGTGGCTGCCGGCCGCTGGGGGAGCGACCACGCGCATCGCGCCATACGATGGATGGGGACGACCGCACTTCACGAGGGATCCGAGTCGGATTTACTACTACGCCGGCCCCGAGGGGCTGGTCTCGATTCGCTACGACGGCACGGACCGGCGCGCGTATCTCAAGGTCACGGGATACACCTATCCGGGCCCCGGCGCCGAGCCCAATCCAGCCAATGAGATTCTGATCAGCCCCGACAGCGATCAGGTGCTCGCGCAGGCCGGCAACAACGTCTACCTCGTGACGTTGCCGCTCGTCGGGGGGCCGACGCCGACGATCAGCATATCCGACACGGCAAACGCGGCATTTCCGATCCACCGCGTGACGCGCATCGGCGGGGATTTCCTCGGCTGGATGCCGGACGCCAAGTCGGTGTACTGGTCGATTGGCCGCAGCTTCTTCCGCTACGACCCCGCCGTGGCCGATTCACTTGGCAAGCTCAAGGCCCGGACGGACTCGCTGCGCGCCGACTCATTAAAGAGCGATACGGGAAAGGCGTTTCCCGACTCCGTACAGAAGCGGCTGAAGGCGCGTTCCGACTCACTCACCAAGCTACCCGCGTACGAGGGCCAGCGCGTGGATGTGGCGATTCGCGCAGCGCGCGACGTTCCTCATGGCACGGTGCTGTTGCGCGGCGCCCGGATCGTCACAATGAAGGGCGATGAGGTGATCGAGAACGGTGACGTCGTCGTCACCGACAATCGCATCGTCTCGGTCGGCCCGCGCGGGCCGGCTCCAGCGGGCGCCCAGGTTATCGATGTCAGCGGTAAGACGATCATTCCCGGGTTGATCGACGTGCATGCCCACCCGTGGCCGATCGGTGCGTGGGGCATTCACGAGTCGCAAGTGTGGCAGTACCTCGCGAACCTCGCCTACGGCATCACGACGACCCGCGACCCGCAGACGGCGACCACCGACGTCCTCACGTACGCCGATCAGGTGGAAACCGGAGACCTGCTCGGACCGCGGATCTACCACACCGGCCCGGGCGTCTTCTGGGATGAGAACTTCCAGAGTCTGGACGAGGCGCGGAATGCGCTGCGCCGCTACAGCGAGTTCTACGGCGTGCACACCATCAAGGAGTACATGACCGGCAATCGCAAGCAGCGCCAATGGGTCATCATGGCGGCGCGCGAGCTGAATCTGATGCCGACGACCGAGGGCGGCCTCGACTTCAAGATGAACCTCACCGAGGCGCTCGACGGATATCCGGGGCACGAGCACGCCTACCCGATCATGCCGCTCTACAAGGATGCGGTGCAGCTCATCGCGCAGTCGGGCATCAACTACACCCCCACGCTGCTCGTTTCATACGGGGGTCCGTTCTCGGAGAATTATTTCTACGAGCGCTTCGATATTCATGACAACGCGAAGATTCGGCGCTTCATTCCGCACGAAGAGATCGACCAACGGGCGCAGCGGCGGGCGTGGTTCCGGGACGACCAGTACGTCTTCCCCCGCATCGCGTCGTCGGCGGCGGCCATCCTGCGCGCCGGTGGGTTCGTGGGGCTGGGGTGCCACGGGCAACTGGACGGACTGGGCTGCCACTGGGAGATGTGGGCGATGGCGGCCGGCGGGATGACGCCGATGGAAGTGCTGCGCGTTGCCACGTGGGATGGCGCGCACGCCATCGGATTCGAGCAGGATCTGGGATCACTGGAGCCGGGCAAGCTCGCGGACTTGATCGTGTTGGATGCGAATCCGCTCGAGGATATACACAACACGAACACGGTTCGTTACGTCATGAAAAACGGACGGCTCTATGAGGGAGACACGCTGAATGAAGTGTGGCCGCGGCAGCGCACGTTGCCGAAGATGTGGTGGTGGGGCACGGAGCCGGCAAAGGCGGCCGAGAGTTTGCGCTAGGACGGGCAAAAGACTAGGCCTCAGACGCGCAGCGGGTTTCAGGAGTCAGCGACAGGACAACCCGTTGACTCAAGACTGTTTACCGCGGTGCGTCTGTGGCCTAGTCGTTGCAGGGCCTATGTTTTTGGGTCTTCAATCGTTAGCTTTCCCCCTCGTTAGGAACCGCGAGCTGGCATCCCCCAAGGACAGTCCCGCTCAGGGACTCCGTCGCTGAACACACGCACGGTTTCATCCCCCAGGTTCAAAAACGGAAGCAGCACTGATGTCGGGGTGACATTGGGTCATCTCGCAGTGCGCGTGTGTATCCAAGGAGTAGTATGCCATTTACAGCATTGGGCCTAGCGCCCGAGCTCGTGCGCGCCGTCGCCGATGAAGGCTACGCGCACCCAACCCCCATCCAGGCGGAAGCGATTCCCCTGGCCCTCGCGGGCCGCGATCTCATCGGGTCGGCCCAAACCGGCACCGGCAAGACAGCCGCATTCGTGCTGCCGATCCTGCAGCGGCTCTCGACCGGCAAGCGTGGCACGCTGCGCGCGCTGATTCTCGTGCCCACGCGTGAGCTGGCCGAACAGGTCGCCACCAGCATCAAGGCGTACGGGCGCCACACCCATCTCAAGGGCGCGGCCGTGTACGGCGGCGTCGGGATGGAGCCGCAGACCCGCGCGCTGAAGCACGGTGTGGACATCGTCGTCGCCACGCCGGGCCGCCTGCTCGACCACATGGAGCGCGGCCACGCCGATTTCTCCCAGCTCGAGGTGCTCGTCCTCGACGAGGCCGACCGCATGCTCGACATGGGATTCGCGCCCGACGTGAAGCGCATCCTGAGCACGCTGCCCGATGAGCGGCAGACGATGCTCTTCTCGGCGACCATCTCGCTGGAGGTCGACGCGCTCGCGCGCCGCGCGCTGAACGGCCACGCGTCGGTGGAAATCGGCCGCCGCGCGCAGACCGCCGAAGGCATCGAACATGTCATCGTCGCGGTGGACAAGCTGCAGAAGCGCGGCGCGCTCGCCGCCATTCTCAAGGCCAAGCCCGCGGGTCAGACGCTGATCTTCACCCGGACGAAGTACGGCGCGGACAAGCTCGTCACCTTCCTCAAGCGGGAAGGCATCCCCGCGAACGCGCTCCATGGCGACAAGGCGCAGAGCCACCGAACGCGGACACTCGAGCACTTCCGCTCGGGCGCGGCCGAGAACCTGGTCGCGACCGACATCGCCGCGCGCGGCATCGACGTCGAAGGGATCCGGATGGTGGTGAACTACGACGTGCCGCAGGATGCCGAGGTGTACGTCCATCGCGTGGGCCGCACCGCGCGCGCGGGGGCGCGGGGACTCGCCCTGACTCTCATCTCGCCCGACGAATGGCTGCTCATGGCCGACGTCGAGCGGCTGATCGGACAGAACTTCCCGCGCGAAGTGATTCCGGGATTCGAGCCCTCGGTGCCGCCGCTGCAACCCCGGCAGGCGATCGCCGAAGCGCCGCACCCCGAGCGCTCGCTGAGACCACGGAGAGGCGGGAAGAAACGACGGTAAGGGATAGTGGGAGGGGCGCAGCCTGCTGCGCCCCTGCGTTCATCAAACTGCCGTCAGTCCCTCGTTTTCAGCGTCCGGATGAAGTTCGCGACAGGCGTCGCGGCGAGCGTCATGAGCCGGATGCTGCCCCGTGACGCCAGCTCCACCGACACGCGCGCGATGGTCTCGTTGTCGGGGCACTCGACGATACTGACGAAGTCATAGGGGCCGAGCACCGCGTACTGTTGAGTGACCTTGGCCCCGAACTTTTCGATCTCCTTATTCACTTCCTGGAGCCGCTTCGGGTTGCTCTTGAGCGCCTTCGCGCCCTCGTCCGTCAGGTTGGAGAGCAAAACGTAAGTGGGCATGGGCCTCAGCTCCGTTTCTCGATGGGCACGTAATCTCGCTTGGGTGGACCGATATACACCTGGCGCGGGCGGGCGATCTTCTGCTCCTTGTCGAGCAACATCTCCTGCCACTGCGCCAGCCACCCCGGTGTCCGCCCGATGGCGAACAACACGGGGAAGATGTCCACCGGGAATTTCATCGCCTCGTAGATGATGCCGGAGTAGAAGTCGACGTTGGGGTACAGCTTCCGCGTCACGAAATACTCTTCTTGCAGCGCGATCCGCTCGAGCTCCACGGCGATGTCGATGAGCGGGTTCTTGCCGGTCACGTCGAACACCTGCTCGGCAATCTGTTTGATGATCTTGGCTCTGGGGTCGAAGTTCTTGTAGACGCGGTGTCCAAAGCCCATCAACCGGACCTCGCCCTTCTTGACGCGCTGGAGGTAGGCGGGAATCGCGTCGATCGACCCGATCTCGCGCAGCATGCGCAGCACTTCCTCGTTCGCCCCGCCGTGCAGCGGCCCGTACAGCGCCGCGGCTGCCCCCGCCATGCAGGAGTACGGATCGGGATGCGAGGATCCGATGCCGCGCATCGCGCTGGTCGAGCAGTTCTGCTCGTGGTCGGCGTGGAGGATGAAGAGGACGTCGAGCGCCCGCTCGAGCACGGGGTGCGGCGAGTATTTCACCTCGGTCGTCTTGAACATCATGTTCAGGAAATTGCCGGTATAGCTCAGATCGTTGTCGGGGTAGGCGTACGGCATCCCTACGGAGTGGCGGTGCGCAAACGCCGCCAGCGTCGGGGTCTTGGCGATGAGCCGCACGATCTGGTTGTTGCGCAACTTCTCGTCGAAGATGCGTTTCGCTTCGGCATAGAACGTCGAGAGGGCCGCGACGGCGCTGACGAACATCCCCATCGGGTGGGCGTCATGATGGAAGCCGTCGATGAACTTCTTGATGTTCTCGTGAATGATCGTGTGGTGCGTGACCTGGTAGACCCAGCCGTCCAGCTCGGCGGCCGTCGGAAGGTCCCCGTGGAGGAGCAAGTACGAGGTCTCGAGGAACGTGCTCTGCTCGGCGAGCTGCTCGATCGGGTAGCCGCGGTATTGCAGGATTCCCTTGTCGCCGTCGATGAACGTGATCGCGCTGCGGCACGCCGCCGTGTTCATGAAGGCGGGGTCGTACGACATCAGCCCGAAATCGTCGTCGGACGCCTTGATCTGGCGGAGATCGGCAGCCCGGACTGTTCCGTCCTGAATGGGGAGCTCGTAGCTCTTACCGGTGCGGTTGTCGACCACGGTGAGCGTGTCCTTCGGCACTACGGGTGTCCTGGATGTTGGAGGCGGAAAAGATAACTCCTTTACCGTCTCCTATCGTCGTCCTATCTTGGCAACCGTGGCTCAATCCCGTCCCAGTCTCTATCCAACCCGCTCGAGTGCCGGTGCCCTCCTGGGGCAGCAACTCGCCAGCCGCGGTTATCAGTCGTGCATTCTGCTGGGGATTACGCCGGAAGGCGTCGAGATCGCCGCGCATGCCGCCAAAGCGATGGGCGCGCAGTTCGACGTGATCGTGGCATCGTTCATCAAGCTGGGTGCCAACCTCGCCCCCATCGGTGCGATGGCCGAATCGGCGCCTGCCGAGATGGACCCCGATTTTCAGCCGGGGATGAATCTCCTCGAAAAGCTCCAGGCCGCGATCGACGAGTCACGCGCACGGGTCAGGCAGGATCTCGTCCTGTACCGCACGCAACGTCCGGTGAAGAAGCTCGAGGGACGCACCGCGGTGATCGTCGAAGGGCAGATCGTGTATCCGTGGAAAGTGCTGGCCGCGGCGAAAGCCGCCGAGGGGTTAGGCGCGCGTGAGGTGGTGATCGCGACGCCCGTGGCCGCGCAGGCCGCCGCCGATCGGATTCGTGCTCGGCAGTATCCCCTCGTGTGTCCCAGTGTCGTGATGGAGCAGGAAGGCCATCCGTCGCCCTACGGTGACGCGGGCGCTGACGCACCTGAGCGTCTGAAGAGCATCATGATTGCGCACGAGGCCGCCTGAACGATGGAATGATGGAATGATGGAATGATGGAATGACCTGCTACCCGCCACGCTCTGAGATCAATCGATAAAAGCCCCACGTCAACTTGCCAGCCACGCTTCTCAATTCGTCGAGCTCTTTCCAGTCCGACTCTGACAAATATCCCAACTCCTTTGCGAAGAGAATGGCGTAGGACAGCTCGGCGAGCGACCCAAGCGCGATATCGAGGAAACGTCGGAATTCTCTGGGGCCTCGTTTCGCGCTTCCCTCAGCAATGTTCGCGGGCGCCGAGAAGGCTGCGCGCCGCATCTGGGATGTGATTCCGTAAAGTTCGTATTTCGGGAACGACTGCGTTATCCGATAGGTCGCAAGTGCGAGCTGATGACAACTCCGCCACGCATTGAGGCGCTGATACGGCATCATGGGGACAAGATCAATGGACCGGCCCGGAGTGCCTAACCATTCTGTGTCATGCGGGAAACAAAAAAAAGCGGCCACAAAGCCGCCTTTCATTCCATCATTCCATCGTTCCATCATTCGTTCCATCATTCCGGTAGTTCGACGATCTCCCTCTCCAGCCACCGATGTTCTCCAGCTAGAATCTCCTGCGCGAACTTGTACGTGGGGACGTCCTCGTTGCGCCGCAGTCCGTTGAACTTGGAACGCACGCGACGCCGGGCCTGCCGGCAGAATAGATCCGCCAGCTTCACCGCCCGCGCGCCCGCCGCGCGGTCCTGCTTGTAGAGCCCTTGGGCGCGTGAGCAGGTGGCTGCCATGGCAAACAACTCGGCGGCGACGTCTACCAGCCGGAACAGCACCGACTGGCGCAGCTCGAGCTTGGGACCGAACCGAATCATCGAATGAAAGACACTGCGCGCCAGACGCCGGCAGCTGCGTTCGACGAAGCGGACGTGCTTCGCCAGCCGCCCGAACTCGGCGTACCGCGGCCACAGGCTCCAGCCCAGCCAGCGCGACGGGTACCACCACCCGTAGAACGCCGCGGAACGGCCCAGACCGGCCAAGCGCTCCCGCACAGTTTTTCCAGGCAGGACGACGTCGCCGGCGACCTGGAGATGCTTGTCCACGGCTTCGCGCGCGATGAACAGGTGCATGATCTCCGACGAACCCTCGAAGATCAAGTTGATCCGGAAGTCACGCATGATGCGCTCGACGGGGATCGGCGCCTCGCCGCGCGCGCGCAGCGAATCGGCCGTCTCGTAGCCGCGGCCGCCCCGGATCTGCACCGTGTCGTCGATGATGCGCCAGCCGGCCTCGGAGTTGTACAGCTTGGCGATCGCGGCCTCGAGGCGGATGTCGTAGCCGCCGCGCTCCGCCATCGCGCCGCACAGCTCAGCCACGGCCTCCATCGCGAGCGTGTTCGCTGCCATCGTCCCGATCTTTTGCGCGATCGCATCGTGCTGGCCGATCGGCCGGCCCCACTGCACGCGCTCGGCCGCCCAGCGGCGGGAGATCTCGAGGCAGCGTTTGCCCGCGGCAACCGACGAAATGGGTAGCGTCAACCGGCCGGTATTGAGCGTGATGAGCGCGAGCTTCAATCCCTTGCCCTCGCCCCAGAGCACGTTTTCCTTGGGCACGCGCACGTTCGTGAAGCGGATCACGCCGTTGTAGAGCGCTTTCAGTCCCATGAAGTGGCAGCGATGCACGATCTCGACGCCCGGCCAGTCGGTCTCCACGATGAACGCCGTGATCTGCTTCTTCTCTTTCCCGTTGACCATCTTCGACGGCGTCCGCGCCATCACGACGAGCAGCTCCGCCTTGGTGCCGTTGGTGCACCACAGCTTCTCGCCGTTCAGAACCCAGACATCGTCGTCGAGGATGGCGGTCGTTTCCATCGCAGCAGGATCGGACCCGACGCCGTGTTCGGTGAGTGCGAATGCAGAGATCGCGCCTTTGGCGAGGCGGGGGAAGTATTTCTTCTTCTGCGCTTCGTTGCCGAACATCTTGAGCGGCTGGGGAACGCCGATCGACTGGTGCGCGGACAGCAGCGCCGTCAGCGAGCCGTCCACCGACGACACGAGCTCGATCGCCTTCATGTAGGACAGCTGCGACAACCCGAGCCCACCGTAGTCGCGGGGAATCTTGATGCCGAAGGCGCCAAGCTGGCGTAGGCCGTCGATCACCGTCTCGGGGATTTCTCCTTCGCGGTCGATGCGATCGGAATCGACGTCCTCGCGGAGGAATCGCTCGAGCTTGTCGAGAAACGGTTTCGCGCGGGCGATTTCGTCCGCGTCTTGTTCGGGGTAGGGGTGAATCAGGTCCATCCGCAGCTTGCCGAGGAACAGGTCGCGGACGAAGCTGGGCGCCGCCCATTCCTGCTCGCGTGCCGCTTCGGCGACCTCACGCGCCTCGTCGGCGCTGACGGTCCGTTTGGGTGGGGCGAGAGTAGCCATGCGCCTTAAATGTAATATCTTCAGGCCGTTCAGCCCGCCGTCAGCCTTTCATGAAGGAGAATTCCATGTCTCGCCTAGCGTTTCTCGCCCTGGCGCTCGGGGTCGCGGCCGCATTCCCCGCGGTGGCACAGCGCCCCGCTCGAGCCACCCGTACCCGGGCACGCGCAGCCGAGCCGGCGCCGATCACGATTCCCTATCAGCGTTTCGTCCTGAAGAACGGGTTGACGTTGCTCGTCCACGAGGACCACAAGGCGCCGATCGTCGCCGTCAACATCTGGTACCATGTGGGCTCCAAGAACGAACGGCCCGGCCGCACGGGGTTCGCCCATCTGTTCGAGCACCTGATGTTCAATGGCAGCGAGCATTTCAACGACGACTACTTCCAGCCGTTCGAGCGCATCGGCGCCACCGATCAGAACGGCACGACGAACGAAGACCGCACCAACTATTTCGAGAACGTGCCCACCAACGCGCTCGACATCGCGCTGTGGATGGAATCCGATCGCATGGGCCATCTGCTCGGCGCGATCGACACGGCAAAGGTCAACGAGCAGCGCGGCGTCGTCCAGAACGAAAAGCGGCAGGGTGAGAATCAGCCCTACGGCAAGGTCGACAATCTGATGACCGAGGGCACGTATCCCGCCGGCCATCCGTACTCGTGGACGGTGATCGGGTCGATGGAAGATCTCAATGCCGCCTCGGTCGAAGACGTGAAGCAATGGTTCCGCACCTACTACGGTCCGAACAACGCCGTCATCGCGCTGGCCGGCGACATCACGCCCGAGACGGCGCGTCGGAAAGTGGAGCAGTTCTTCGGCGACATTCCCGCGACCCCGCCGATTGCCAAGCAGGAGACGTGGATCGCGAAGCGCACCGGGTCGCACCGGGAGATCATGCAGGACCGCGTCCCGCAGGCGCGGATCTATAGGGAATGGAACATCCCCGAGTACGGATCGGCGGACGCCGATTATCTCGACCTCGTGACCGACGTGCTCGCGGCGGGGAAGACGTCGCGGCTCTACAAGCGGCTGGTCTATGACGACCAGATCGCCACCGACGTGATCGCCTACGTCGATCTCCGCGAGATCGGTGGGCAGCTCGTAATTCGCGCGACGGCGAAGCCGAACGGCGATCTCGCGCGGGTGGAACGGGCCATCGACGAAGAGCTCGCGCGCTTCATCCAGGGGGGTCCAACCGCGAGCGAGCTGCGGCGCGTCAAGACGCAGTCGCGCGCGAACTTCATCCGCGGCATCGAGCGGATCGGCGGCTTCGGCGGGAAGTCCGACGTGCTCGCGCGAAACGAAGTATTCACCGGCAGCGCCGATCATTACCTGGTGACGCAGCGGCGCATCGCGACGGCGACGGCCGGCGATCTCAAATCCGCCGCGACCCGCTGGCTCAGCGATGGCGATTGGGTGCTCGAGGTGCGTCCCTATCCCACGTTCGAGACGGCGGCGAGCGGCGCCGACCGCACGAAGCTGCCCGACGCCGGGACGCCCCCCGACGCCCGCTTCCCGGCGTTCGCGCGCGCGACGCTGCCGAACGGGCTCAAGGTCGTGCTCGCCGAGCGGCACTCGATTCCGCAGGTGCAGCTGACGCTGCTCATGGATGCCGGCTATGCGGCGGATCAGTTCGCAGCGCCCGGCACGGCGAGCCTTGCGCTCGACATGCTGGACGAAGGAACGACCCGCCGCACCGCGCTCCAGATCAGCGACACGCTGTCGCAGCTGGGCGCCCAGCTCTTCACGAGCTCGCAGCTGGATGTGTCGCGCATTGCGCTCTCCACGCTGAAGGACAATCTCGATCCGGCGCTCGATGTCTTCGCGGACGTGGTACTCAATCCGTCGTTCCCGCAGGCCGACTTCCAGCGGCAGCAGCGGCAGCGCCTGGCGCGCATCCAGCGCGAGAAAGTGCAGCCGGTGCAGATGGCGCTCCGCGTCTTCCCGCAGCTGTTGTACGGCGCCAATCATGCGTACGGCAATCCGCTGACGGGGTCGGGCACGGAAGCGTCGGTGTCGGCCATGACCCGCGACGACCTGATGCGCTTCCACCGGACCTGGTTCAAGCCGAACCACGCGACGTTGGTGATCGTCGGTGACGTCACGTTGGCGGAAATCCAGCCGAAGCTCACGCGCCTGTTCAGCGGTTGGCGAGCCGGCGACGTCCCGCAGAAGAACGTGAGCACGGTCGCCGATCAGCCGCGGTCACTCGTCTACATTCTCGATCGCCCTGGCGCGGAGCAGTCGATCATTTTCGCCGCCGATCTCGCGGCGCCCAAAGCCAATCCCCGTGAGTACGCCATCGAAGCGATGACATCGCTGCTCGGCGGCCAGTTTACCTCCCGCGTCAACATGAACTTGCGCGAGGCGAAACACTGGTCCTACGGCGCGTTCACCTTCATCTGGGACGCCCGCGGCCAGCGCCCGTTCATCGCGTACGCCCCGGTCCAGACCGACAAGACGAAGGAGTCGATGATCGAGGTCGACAAGGAGCTGCGCGGCATTCTCGGCCCGAAACCGGTGACCGCGGACGAGCTGGCGAAGGCGCAGGCGAACCTGACGCTGACGCTGCCCGGCAATTGGGAAACGATGGATGCCGTGCAGGGCTCGCTCGAACAGCTCGTGACGTTCGGGTTGGACGATCACTACTACGAGACGTATGCGCAGCGCGTCCGGGCGTTGACTATTCCCGACGCCGCCGGCGCGGCGCAGGAAACGATTCGTCCCGATCACCTCGTCTGGGTGGTCGTGGGCGATCGGTCGAAGATCGAGCCCGGGATTCGGGAGCTGAATTTCGGGGAGATCCGATTCCTGGATGCGGACGGGAAACCGCTGGCAGCACGGTAATGGCGGCGGTAAAGGGGCGGCAAAGAGGCGGTACCGCCTCCTACCGCCCCCTACCGCCCCCGACCATCGCTTCCGCCGTCAGCGTCGGAGTCAGCAGCAAGGCGGCCAGCGCACCCCCAGTCATCCCACCCAGATGCGCGAAGTTGTCGATGAATGGATTCATGAAGCCCACGAAGAGCTGCCAGGCCGCCCAGGCCGCGAGCACGAAGCCGATCCGCTTGTCGCGCACGAAGAAGTATTGCTGGTTGCGATACAGCATGACGACGACGGCCATCAGGACGCCGAAGATCGCGCCCGATGCCCCGACCGACGGTCCCGGTCCGGTCGCCAGGCTGAACGCCGTTCCGGCGAGTCCACTCCCGACATAGATCGCCGCCGTCCGGGTCACGCCAAACGCGTGCTCGCAGGCCATCCCGACGATGAACAGTGCGATCATGTTGCCGATGAGATGATCGGGGCTGCCGTGCAGGAACGTCGCCGTGATCATCCGCCACCACTCGCCGGCGAGGACGCGCTCGCGGATCAGGGCACCGGCCATGATCGGACTGGTGTGATCAGCTCCAGTCGACCCCAGGATCGGGGCAAAGGCACCGGCGCTGACCTCCCAGACGAACACCGCGACGTTGGCGAGGATCAGGGCAATGATGAGCGGCGGCAGGCGGCGCATGCCGCGCTCGAAGTCCACGCGGCCATCGGAGATGGGGGGTGGTACTCTCCGACGCGGCGCCAGCATCTCGGGCGTGATGAGGATCGGCTCTTCGTGCTCGCCGCCGTTCCCCCCCCCCGGGCCCGTGGTCACCGCCGCTCTCCCGTATCCAGCATGACGCCGAGGGCGATGGCGATCCGGCGGTCCATGAGTCGCTGCGGATCGGACGTCATGTCGAGCACGTAGCGGTCGAGGATCGTGAATTTGCGCTTGAATTCCCCAATGACGTCCTCGGTTCCCGCGGGAAGGAAGATGAAGTTGGTGCGCAGGATGCCGAACAGGGGACCGAGGAAGCGCCGCAGCAGCGACAGGATGATGGAATCCTCCTTCGCGAGGAACAACAGCGTCCCGTTCGGTGCCCACACGTACCACCGCTTGCGGATCGCATTGAACAGCCAATTCTTGCCAAGCTTGGCGAGCTTGCGGCCGCGCGCGTCGCGCACTGTATAGGTCATCGTGATCGGCGCGAATTTCTTGTCCTGGAGGATGTCGAGCAGCTTCTCGCGCTTGGATTGATCGCGATAGAAGGTGACATGCCGCTTCGCGGATATCACCACGCCCAGCACGATCGAGCCGATGAGAATCGTGACCATGCCGACGATGCCAACGATCGCCCGGAAGCTGCCGGTCGGCATGGCGTCGATGAGCGCCGCGAATGCCGGCAATCCGAGGACCAGCCCGGCGAGGACGACGAGGATCGCGCCCAGATTCCGCAACAGGTGCGCGGGGCGCTCGACGAAGATGATCTTGTTGCCCTGCTCGTCCCCGACGTCGTATTTCTCGGAGATCTTCAACATCTGCTGGCGGAGCAGAAAAATGTCGCGGTCGAAGGCCGGGTCGGCTTCCGCCGTCGCGACGGCGACGCTGGGGGCGCGCGCGGGCCGCCCGCACTGCGGACACTTCACGAGCTTCCCTGCAAACTCATCCTTGAGGTCGTAGGACGTACCGCATTCGCAGATCACATGCACCGCCATGTACGCCTCCGTCGCCGAGATGATAGATTTGCCGCGCCTCTCCAGAACCGGAGCTTCCCGATGCGCGGGTTCATGCTGCTGTTCGTTGGTCTCGTCGTCCTGCCGGCTGCCAATGCCCAGGCTCCGCAGGTGCTGATCAAGGCGGGGCGCCTGGTGGACGGCCGGTCCGCCAGCGTCCAGCCCAATGTAGGAATCCTGATCGAAGGCGAAAGGATCAAGGCGGTCGGTCCGCTCGCCCAGATCCAGGGACAGGCCCCGAACGCCCGGGTTATCGACCTCAGCCAGATGACGGTCCTGCCCGGGCTCATCGACGCCCATACCCATCTGCTCCTGCAGGGCGACATCACGTCGCAGGAATACGAAGACCAGCTGCTCAAACAGTCCACGCCCTATCGCGCCATTCTCGCGGCCCGCAATGCGCGGATTGCGCTGGAGCACGGCTTCACGGCGATCCGCGATCTCGAAACTGAAGGGGCGATGTACGCCGACGTCGATGTGAAGCTCGCGATCAACAACGGCGAGATCCCCGGGCCGCGCGTCTTCGCCTCGACGCGCGCGATGGCGCCGACCGGGATGTATCCGATCACGACGACGAACTGGGAGCTCGAGCTCCCGCACGGCGTCCAGCCGGTGGACGGCGTCGACAACGCGCGCCTCGCGGTGCGGCAGCAGGTGCAGCACGGCGCGGACTGGATCAAGTACTACAGCGACCGCCGGTACTACTTCACCCCCGACAGCGTGCTGCACAGCTGGGTCAACTTCACCGACGCCGAAGCGAAGGCGATCGTGGACGAAGCCCACCGCATCGGTCGTCCCGTGGCGGCGCATGCGATCGGTTCCGACGGCATCGCCGCGGCGCTGCGCGCGGGCGTCAACTCCATCGAGCACGGCGACGGCCTCACCGACTCGCTCATGGACGTCATGGTGCGCAACAACGTCTATTGGGTGCCGACGGTCACGGTCGGGGCGCATGTGGTCGCGCGCGGCGGAGTGTGGGTGGCGCTCGTAAATCTCGAGCGGAAGGCGTTCGGTCGCGCGCTGAAGAAGGGCGTAAAGATCGCCATGGGTACCGATGTCGGCGGCTTTCCATGGACCGAGATCAATCAGGCGAAGGAATTGGAGTACTACGTCCAGTACGGGATGACCCCGATGCAGGCGATTCAATCGGGAACCTCGGTTGCCGCGGCGCTACTCGGCCAGGACCAAAACGTCGGCGCCATCGCACCCGGACTGTACGCTGACATCATCGCCGTCGCGGGCGATCCCACACGCGATATCACGGAACTGCAACGGGTGAAGTTCGTTATGAAGGGTGGCGCCGTGTACCTTTCCCAATAGTGAAACTGTTTGTCGGCGGGCTCCTCGGGCTCTTCCTGAGCTTCGGCGCCGCCCATGCTTGCCAGGGACAATTGTCCCCGGCCGGCACGGGCGGCGTCGCTGCGCTGGCGAGCACATTGCGCCAGCTCGGCAGCAACAAGCGGGTGCTGATGATCGGCGCGCACCCCGACGACGAGGACACCCAGCTCCTGGTGTTGCTGTCACGCGGGATGGGCGCGCAGGCCGCCTATCTCTCGCTGACGCGCGGTGAAGGTGGCCAGAACCTCATCGGGCCCGAGCTCGGCGCCGAGCTCGGCATCATTCGCACCGAAGAGCTGCTCGCGGCCCGTGAGCTCGACGGCGCGCGCCAGTTTTTTACGCGCGCCTACGATTTCGGCTTCTCGAAGTCGGCCGAAGAGACGTTCCGCTTCTGGCCGCGCGACTCGATTCTGAAAGACGTGGTGGATGTGATCCGGCGGTTCCGCCCGCAGATCATCATCGCCGTCTTCTCCGGGACGCCGGCCGACGGGCACGGGCACCATCAGGTCTCGGCGATTCTCGCCCGCCAGGCGTTCGACCTGCTGCGCGATTCGACGTGGGGGCCGCAGAAGTTCTATCGCTCGACGCGCGGCGATCCCACCGCGACCACACTGACCCTACCCGTCGGCATTCTCGATCCGATCCTCGGCCAATCGTATTTCCAGGTCGCGATGGCGAGCCGCAGCCGCCATCGATCCCAGGATATGGGGCAGCTGCAGCGGCCCGGGCCGGCCACGTCCGGAGTCGCGCTGCTCGCGAGCAAGCCGGCGCCGACGGGGAGCAGTGGAGGCGGCGGCGAGACGTCGGTCTTCGCGGGTGTGGACACGACGATTCAGGTCCCGGGATACGGTGCGCTCATCGATTCGGCACGCGCGACGCTCACACCGTGGCGCCCCTCCGTCACGCTGCCGTATCTGGTCCGCGCGTTGCGGCTTGTCGGAGCGGCCGACACGGTGCAGCACGCGCTGCTCGAGCGCGCGGTCGCGATTGCCGCCGGCGTGACGATCGATGGGACGGCAGATGACGGGATCGTCACGCCGGGCGAGCGGTTGCAGATCGAAGTGAGTGTCTGGAACGCGGGCGACAGCGCCGTACGCGTGGACAGCGTGGCCGTGGCCGCGCCCAGCGGCTGGAGCCTGGAGCGCCTCGAGCTCGGCACCCCACCCGTCGCGCCCGGGTCGCTGGTAACGCGCCGTTTCGTCCTGACGGTGGCGAAGGATGCCGAGCGGACCCAACCCTATTTCTTGCGTCGTCCGCGCACCAATCGCGCAGGGCTGTACGACTGGTCTACGGCTCCCGCAGACGTGCGCGGCCTGCCGTTCGAGCCCCCGCCGGTTACGGCGCGGGTGCGCCTGGTAATTGGGGGAGAGCCGATCACGCTGACCCGGGAGGTCGTCTACCGCTACCGCGACCAGGCAATCGGCGAGGTCCGGCGTCCGATCTTCGTCACGCGCGACGTCGATGTCGCGATCGCTCCGGACGAGTTGCTCTGGCCGATCGACGGCGGATCGCACGAGCCCCGGCACTTCACGGTGACGGTGACCAATCGTGCGCGCGGGGCCGCGTCTGTCCGCACCGCGCTCACGCCTCCGGCCGGCTGGCCGCCGATTCCCGCTGAGAGTCTCGCCTTCACGCGCGAAGACGAGACGAAGAGTGTTCTGGTGACGGTCGCACCGCCGACCGCCGACAGTCTCAAGTCGGGGACATACGATCTGCGCGCCGGTTCAGGGTGGTTGGAGATCATCGACTACCCGCACATCCGGCCGCGGGCGCTGACGAGGCCCTCCGTCGCACAGATTCGCGCGGCGCGTGTCGCGTTGCCGGGACTGTCCCACGTCGGCTACGTGCGCGGCGCCGCCGACCGGGTTCCCGAAGCGCTGCTGGCGATCGGTGTGCCGGTCGAGCTCATCGGCGCCGATTCACTCGCGCGCGGCGACCTGTCGCGCTACGACGCCATCGTGATCGGCAGCCGCGCCTACGAGACCGAGCCCGCGCTCGTCGCCAACAATGGCCGGCTGCTCGACTACGGCAGGAACGGCGGGCTCGTGATTGTGCAGTACCAGCAATACCCCTTCGTGGACGGCGGATTCGCGCCGTATCCGTTGACCATCGCGCGCCCTCACGACCGCGTGACCGACGAAAACGCGCCGGTCACCGAGCTCGATCCTGCGCATCCCGTCTTTCATTATCCCAATGCCATCGGCGACGGCGATTGGCGCGGGTGGATTCAGGAGCGCGGGCTGTACTTCGCGCACACCTGGGACACGACCTATGTGCCGGTGCTCGAGACGCACGATCCTCCGCCGCCGAGTCCACCGGCGGAGTTGAAGGGTGGGCTGCTGATTGCGCCGTTGGGGCGCGGGACCTACGTCTATACGGGACTGAGTTTCTTCCGGCAGCTGCCGGCGGGAGTTCCGGGGGCCTATCGGCTGTTCATGAATCTGCTGGGATTGAAGCGGCGCAATGTTCCGTAAGGCGGTGCGTGGTGCGTGGTGCGTGGTCCTGCTCCTGGGCTGCTCGCGCGATCACCGCACGCCGCTCGTCGTCTACTCGCCCCACGGTCGCGACCTGCTGACGCTCTTCGAGCACCGCTTCGAAGCCCTTCATCCCGACATCGACGTGCGCTGGCTCGACATGGGCTCGCAGGATGTCTACGACCGCGTCCGCTCCGAGCGCGCGAACCCGCAGGCGGATGTGTGGTTCGGCGGTCCGTCGCTCATTCTTGCGCAGGCCGCGCGCGACTCGCTGCTCGATTGCCGGCGCCCGAACTGGGCCGAGGCCATCGCCGCACGCGGGCGTGGCGCCGGTGATTGCTACTTCGCGGCCTACGAGACGCCGGCGCCCTTTCTCTATGCCGAGAAAGTCGTGAAGCCGGACGAGGCGCCGCAGGATTGGGATGACCTCTTCGATCCGAAGTGGAAAGGGAAGCTGATCATCCGCGACCCGGTCGCGAGCGGCACGATGCGCGCGGTGTTCGGCTACATCATCCAGCGCGGCATGAAGCAGACCGGCGACACCACCGCCGGATTCGCGTGGCTGCGGCGGCTCGACGGTCAGACGAAGGTCTACGAGCAAAACCCGGCGCTCGTGAGTGAGAAGATCGCGCGGCAGGAAGGGCTGGTCACGATCTGGGATCTGCCGGACGTCCTGATCAGCCGCCGCCGCGGGATGCCGATCGGCTATGTCTTTCCGAAGAGCGGCACGGTGGTGATCGAAGACGGGATCGCGACGGTGCGCGGCGCGAAGCATCTCACCGCGGCGCGCGCCTACGTGGATTTCGTCGGCAGCGTCGAGATGCAGCTCGCAGCGGCGCGGGACGTGTACCGTCTGCCGGCTCGGCTCGATCTGCCTGCCGACTCATTGCCCGACTGGGTGAAAGACGTGCGGCGCCGCATGGTCGTGGCCGACGTGGACTGGAATCTCCTCGCCGAGCAAGGCCCGGACTGGATGCGCTGGTGGGACCAACACGTGCGCGGCACGGGAAACGGCCATTGAGCGCATTTCTGCAGATTCAGGCGATCGAAAAACGCTGGGCCCACGATGTGACCATCGGCCCTATCTCGCTCGACATCGCGCGCGGCGAGATTCTGGCGCTGCTGGGGCCGTCGGGAAGCGGTAAGACGACCATGCTGCGTCTCCTGGCCGGCTTCGAAACGGCCGATGGCGGCCGGATCGCGGTGGCGAGCGAGGACGTCACGACGGTGCCGCCCGCGCAGCGGCGCTTCGGCATGGTGTTTCAGCACTATGCGCTGTTTCCGCACCTCGACGTAGGGGAAAACGTCGGCTTTGGACTGCAGGGAAGGGGGAAGGGGGACGAGGGACGGGTAGAGCAAAAAATCTCTGAAGCGCTCGCACTCGTTGATCTGGCCGGCTACGAGCGACGCAAGGTCCAGGAGCTGTCCGGCGGCCAGCAGCAGCGCGTCGCGCTGGCGCGCGCGCTCGCGCCCGAGCCGCGCATCCTGCTGCTCGACGAGCCACTGTCGAATCTCGACCCGGCGCTCCGGGAGCGGACGCGCCACGAGCTGCGCGAAGTCATCAAGCGCGTCGGGATCACGACGGTGTTTGTGACGCACGAGCAGGAAGAAGCGTTCGACCTTGGCGATCGCATCGCAGTCCTCAACCAGGGACGACTGGAACAATCCGGCGCGCCCGACGACTTGTACGAGCACCCCGTCAATCTGTTCGTCGCCACGTTCGTGGGTCGTGCGAACGTCTTTCGCGGCAAGGCGGCGCGAGCGCTCGGCGCCAACGGCAAGGGTGTGCTCGTGGTCCGGCCCGAGCGCCTCCGATTTGGCGCGGCCGGCCTGCCCGGAGTGGTACGCGAGCGGCGCTACATCGGCGCCGCCGCGTTTTTCGTGGTCGAGAGCGATGACCAGGAGCGCTTCGAAGTGATGGCCGAGCCCGACGCCGCGAAGGTGGGGGAGCGCGTGTATGTGGAAGCCACACGCGTGATCGCGTTGTGACGGTGCGGTCGAAGCGGTCCGACCTCGCGGCCGCGGCATTGACGCTGCTGCTCGCCTGGCTCGTCATCTATCCGATCGTCATCGTCGCGGCCGATGCGGCCCACCCATCAGCGCTCCGGGACTTCTTCACCCGCCCCGGCGAGTGGGCCGCGCTCTGGGCCAGC
>Ga0209056_10000766_pt1 | contig 35574 bp, 32 predicted proteins | sample GraSoiAngelo_114_FD_185876 | JGI IMG/M metagenome (GOLD analysis project Ga0209056, IMG submission 185876) | Grasslands soil microbial communities from the Angelo Coastal Reserve, California, USA - 14_0903_13_40cm (SPAdes) (version 2) | ecosystem: Environmental > Terrestrial > Soil > Grasslands... | reverse complement strand
CAGCCTATTGCGGCTGTTGCTCCGGTTTGGGCAGTTTCAGGAAATTGAGCATCTGTTCCCTGACCAGGGCGCGTCCGCTTTCGTCGCCGAGGTTCACGTGGTATTCATTGATAACCATGACACGCATTTTGACCCATTCCCCCCAGCACGGTGCGCAGATGTTGGCCTTGACCTGGGTTTCAAGCTTGCCCAAGAACAGGGGCTCGGTGATCGCTTCCCCTTGGTTGCCGCAACGGACGCACTGGACCTGGGCCATACCTGGATTCCTCCGCCGCGATTCTAGCACAGCCTTCGGAGGAAAAGACAACACGCCTTGTCCCCTTACCTTGACGCCTCGGAGGGCGCGTGCTAGAAACGGCGTGGAAACCTGTCGGTGCCCGGGTGGCGGAATGGCAGACGCAGCGGACTCAAAATCCGCCGGTGGCAACACCATGGGAGTTCGACCCTCCCCCCGGGCACCACGCAAATATCTCCCGTTTTCCGGCAATTTAACCCCTTGACATGACTTTTGACGGTGCGTTATAGTCGAACCGCTTTTCGATTGAGTAGGGGTATCGGAACTTATCTTTCTATTTTCCGGAGGGAGGTGAACGCTATGATACGGGTCCTAACAATCAGTGCAGTTGCTCTTTTCGCTCTCATGTTGGTGGTAGGGGAGGCGGTGGCCCAAGAGCGGTCGGTCTTGCAAGAGGGGTATTCCGGGACCGGGACCGGCAGGATCGGGAGCGGCCCGGGTGGCGGGATTGATAACGCGTTCATGCGCGAGTTGCTCTCGAAACCAGAAACGATCTATGGCCGTCTCTGGGGCAAGGATATCCCTGGCAAGAAGATCTATGTCGAGACCGGCGGAGGGGCTCTCGTGACGATCCGGATTGGTGAGAAGACCAACATGGAGACCTTGAAATCAGTTGATCTTGGCAATGACGTTGAGGTCCAGGCGATGCGGAACTACCGTGTGCTCGGTCAAGGAGCTTTCCGCTCCGAGGTTCCCGAAGGTGATGCCTTTTTATTGGATCTGAGCATCATCCGTGCAGCCGTCACCCCGACCCAGTTAGTGCCACAGGCCGGTTACGATCCGGATACGGACCGCGGGATTCGCAGCCCGGATTCATCCATCTCGGGTGGCGTCGGTGGGCAGTGCTGGAACTGCTACGCGCCGGACACGGGATACGGGACGGACTACGAGAAGGGCGAGAAGAAGAAGTAATTAGCGCCTAGCGATTCGGTGTGGCGACGCGCGTCCACACCGGATCAGTGAGTGCTCCAGATCAGGCGGTGGCCCTTCAACCACCGCCTGATTGTTTTTCAGACCCCGCCTCGTCGTCACTCGTCCTCGCGTTCTGGCTCCTGGCCGGTCTCTTCTCCTGGCGTGGACCGTCCCCTTCTCGCGGCCCCTTCGACCACGAGGGTGATTTCGCCTTTCGGTGGATGGCTTCGGACCAGCGCGATCAGCTCCTCCAGAGTCCCCCGGTGAAATTCTTCGTAGTGCTTGGTCAGTTCCCGAGCCAGCACCGCCCGTCGATTGCCCAGGCCTGCAAGGAGCGATGCCAGCAGCTTGGTGATGCGATGGGGGCTCTCGAACAGGATGACAGTGGCAGGCTCCTCACGGAAGCGCGCAATCCGTTTCGACCGTGGACCTTCTTTACGCGGCAGGAAGCCTTCAAACCGGAACGAATCGGTGGGAAGGCCGGACCCCGCCAGGGCGGTCAAGACAGCCGAGGGGCCCGGAACCGGCACGGCCCTGATGCCCGCCTCAATCGCGCGGGTGATCAAGAAGAATCCGGGATCGGACACGACCGGCGTGCCCGCATCGGAGACCAAAGCCACATCGGTGCCCGTTTGCAGACGTTCGAGCAGCACAGCGGTTTTCTCTTCCTTGTTGAAGTCATGGTAGCTGGTCAGGGGCGTGTGGATGCCGAAATGCGTGCAGAGCTGCTTGGTGTGACGGGTATCCTCGGCGGCGATGACGCCCACTTCCTTGAGAACGCGTACCGCGCGGAACGTCATGTCCTCCAGGTTCCCGATCGGGGTGCTGACAATATAGAGGGTGCCGTGCATGGGTCGAGGGCGCATCCTAGCCTAATTGGCGCGGCGCAGCCAAGGAGGCGTTATGCTAAGATGCCGACCTGGGAACGCGGGAGTCGCGGACATGGTCCTAAAGGATCGAGTGGCCCTGGTGACCGGAGGTGGGACGGGGATCGGTCTCGCGATCGCTCTGGCTTTCCTCCGCGAAGGGGCTCGGGTGACGATCGGTTCTCGGAATCCCGTTCATTTGAAGGAGGGAAGTGAGGCCGCCCGTGCGGCCGGGCATGCAGTCTTGACCCTCCAGTTGGATGTCACCGATCCGGCCTCGGTGCGCAGCGCGGTGGACGCTGTCGTGAGCCGCTTCGGTCGGATCGATATCCTGGTGAATAATGCCGGGGCTTCCGGCCGGACCCCCATGACCGATCCGGACGACAGTCGCTGGCACGCGATCATCCAGACGAACTTGACGGGCGCCTACCTGTGTTCCAAGCAGGCCTTGCGTGTCATGAAGGACGGAGAGCACGGACGGATCATCAATCTCTCATCCGTCCTCGGGCGATTTGGCGTGCCCGGCTACGCCGCGTACTGCGCCGCCAAGCATGGAATCATCGGCTTTACGAAAGCCGTCGCGCTCGAAGTGGCGTCACGCGGGATCACCGTCAACGCGATCTGTCCGAGCTGGGTGGACACCGACATGGCCCGGCAGGGCATCACCGAGACCGCGGCAGGACTCGGCGTGAGCGCCGAGGAGTTTCGCCGCCACGCGGTCAAGGCGATCCCGATTCAGCGGATGATCGAGGCCTCGGAAGTCGGCTATCTGGCCGTGTACCTCGCGTCTCCGAGAGCCGCTGGCATGACCGGTCAGGCGTTGAACATCTGCGGAGGGGCGACGGCCGGCGCCGGCAGTTAGACATTTCAGCCGTCGTGTCGGCTGGGAGTTTGCTTGACTCCCCTCTCGTGCGGTCTCTATAATGATTTCCCCGAAATTCAGCGGACTTGTGGGGCCATGAACGTTCTCTTCTTCGAGGTCACGCTGCTCTTCTATTTTCTGGGCACCACTCTGTTTTTGGTCCAGCTGGCCGGAAGGTGGGAGGGCATCTGGAAACCCTCGTTCGTCGTGGCCGGGATTGGCTTCTTCTTTCATACCCTGGCCCTGGTGTCCCGGATGGTCGAGGGGGGACATATCCCCTTGACGTCGATGCACGAAGCGCTGTCGTTCTTCTCCTGGGCCTTGGTCTTGTTCTTCCTCGTCGTCGAGCTCCGGTATCGTGTGCACATTCTCGGCTCCTTCATCCTGCCGATGGCTTTCATCTCCCTCATCTCGGCCGCTGCCTTGCCCAAGGAGATCCGGGCCCTGGAGCCGATCTTCCGCAACGTGTGGATGCACGTGACGTTGTCCCTGCTGGGCACCGTCGCCTTTGCGGTCGCGTTCATCGCGGGCCTGATGTACCTGATCCAAGAGCACATGCTCAAGTCCAAGCACCTCGACGGGCTGTACCGCAAGCTGCCGGCTCTTGATTTCCTCGATGACCTCAACGGCAAAGCGATTTCGTTCGGGTTCCCGCTGCTGACCCTGGGCATCATTACCGGAGCCTTGTTCGCGGAGTTTGCGCGCGGCTCCTTCCTGAACTGGAACGCCGAGCAGATCGGGGCGCTGGGGACATGGCTGTTCTACTTGATCGTGCTGCTGGGGCGTGTCACGGTGGGCTGGCGCGCCAAGAAAGCGGCGTATTTGACGGTCGTCGGGTTTGCTGGCGTGGTCTTCACACTGGTGGGCGTGATGCTGAAGGGGCAGCATCCCTTCGCATAGCCCGGATGATCCATGAATACCTACTGCGCCATCCGATCCTCTCGCCCGGCGGGGCTTTTCTCGTTCGGCCTCCTCGACGTACTGCTGCGAGTACGCCTGCGTCGTCCTCACTTGCGAGAAGCCCCGGCGGGCTTCGGTCTCGGCCGTCTCGCTACGGCATTTATGGATAATCCGGGCTGGCCATGAATATCATTGCGGTCGGACTGAACCATCGAACGGCGCCGGTCGAACTCCGGGAGCGGTTTGCCGTCTCCGACAGTCGTCTGCCGGAAGCGCTGGCGCGGCTGAAGCGGTGGCCCGGGATCGACGAGGGGGTCATCCTCTCGACGTGCAATCGGGTCGAGTTATACGCCGTCGTCAAGGAGACCGCGCATGGCGTTGAGTCGCTGAGAGACTATCTGGTGACACTCGCCTCCGATATCAGCTGGGAGCGGCTGGAGCCCCACCTCTATGGTCTGGACGGGGCGGAGGCCATCCGTCATCTCTTCCGCGTCGCGGCCAGCCTGGACTCCATGGTGCTGGGGGAGCCGCAGATCCTTGGGCAGGTCAAAGAAGCCTACGACGTGGCCTTGCTCCACAAGGCGACGGGGGTGGTGCTGAACAAAGTGATGAAGAAAGCCATTTCCGTCGGAAAACGGGTGCGCACCGAGACGGGCATCGCCGAGAATGCCGTGTCGGTCAGTTATGCCGCCGTCGAGCTGGCCAAGAAGATCTTTCAGAACCTGTCGGAGAAAACGGTCCTGCTCGTCGGGATTGGCGAGATGGGCAAACTGGCGGCCCGCCATCTCATCGGCGCGGGCGTGAGCCACGTGATGATCGCGAACCGGAATTACGAACGCGCGATCGACGTGGCGAAACGTTTGAGCGCGCTGCCTGTGCCCTTCAACCAGGTCCATCAAGAAATGGCAGGCGCGGACATCGTGCTCTGCGCGACGGCGGCGGACACCTATGTGATCGGACCCGATGATGTCCAGCGGGCGCTGCGGTCCCGCAAGAACCGCCCCATGTTCCTGATTGACATCTCGGATCCCCGCAACATCGACCCCGCGGTCGGTTCGCTGGACAACGCCTACCTCTACAACATCGACGACCTGCAGAGTCAGGTCGTGACGAACCTGGAGCAGCGCCGGCTGGAGGCGCTCAAAGCTGAAGACATCGTCCGGGTCGAAGTGCCGCCGGTGGTGGCCTGGCTGAAGTCGCTGGAGGTCGTGCCGACCATTGTGGCGTTGCGCCGCAAAGCCGACGGCATCCTCCGGGAGGAGATCGACCGGATCCTGGCCAAGCTGGGGCCGTTGGCCCCCCGGCAGCGGGAACTGGTCGAAGAACTTGCGACCGCGATCACGAACAAACTTCTGCACAGCCCGCTCATTGCCCTCAAGGCCGAAGCCGATTCCTCCAATGGCGCCCTCTTTGCGGAGACCGCGCAACGGCTCTTCGACCTCGAGAAGGAGTTGGAGAGGATCGCCAAGGCGCAACCGAGCGAGCAGGAGCGCGGATGAGCGACACGCCGCGTCCCCGCCTCTTGACCTGCCCCCGCTGCAAGGAGTCGTACCTGGGGGGACCGCACGAGCAGTTACCCGATTGCCCTCACTGCGGGTATGACTATCGGAGCCGGGAAGGCTTCAGGTTCGATCTTCTCTTTCTGATGATTCTGATCGTCGCCATGGTGGGATTCCTGTTGCTCTCGTCCAATTACAGGAGCGGGGTCGTCGGATCGTCACTACCCCAGGCGGTCCAGGAGGACCGACCGGAGAAGCTCCCAGGTCGGTAACAAGGAGGCTGAGACACCCTCAGTGACGCAGGCGGTTCGAGAGGTGGTGATCGGCACCCGCGGGAGCAAGCTAGCTCTCTGGCAGGCCGAGTGGGTGTATGCGCGCCTGCGTGAACTGGAGCCTGCCCTCGCGGTGTCGCTCAAGCGGATCAAGACGACAGGGGACAAGATCCTCGACACGCCGCTGGCCACCATCGGAGGCAAGGGACTGTTCATCAAGGAAATCGAAGAGGCCTTGTTGCGCGGCGAGATTGATCTGGCCGTGCACAGCATGAAGGATGTCCCGACGCGTCTGCCCGCCGAGCTGGAGATCCTGGCGATTCCGGAACGGGAAGACCCACGGGATGTCCTCATCACGCTCAACAAGGTGTCTCTGGAGCGGCTCGTGCCGGGTTCCCGGATCGGGACCAGCAGTCTGCGACGCCAGGCACAGCTCCTGCATTACCGCCCCGATCTGTCCATCCAGATCTTGCGGGGCAACCTCGACACCCGGCTGCGGAAACTCGAGGCCGGCGAGTATGACGGGATCATCCTTGCGGCGGCGGGCATCAAGCGGTTGGGCTGGAGCGAGTACGTGACCGAATACCTGTCGCCGGACGTCTGCCTGCCGGCCATCGGGCAGGGGGCCTTGGCGCTCGAGGGCCGCGCAGATGACGGATTCGTGCGGGAGGTGGTCGCCCGGTTGGACCACCATCCAACCCGGACGGCGGTGACAGCCGAGCGGGCCCTCCTGGAGCGATTGGAAGGCGGCTGTCAGGTCCCCATTGCGGCGCACGCCGCGATCACGAACGGCATCATGACGCTGAGCGCCCTCATCGCCGGAGTGGATGGGCGTCGCCTGGTGCGTGACTCGCTCGAAGGCCCGATGCACGACGCGCATCGGCTCGGCGTCCGGCTGGCGGAACGGTTGCTCGCGCACGGGGGCGACGAGATCCTCAAGGAGATCTACGGAAGGGCCTGATGAAGACCGGCAAAGTCTACCTGGTGGGCGCCGGGCCGGGGGACCCGAAATTGTTGACCCTTCGCGGGAAGGAATGCCTGGAGCAGGCCGAGGTGGTCATCTACGATTATCTCGCCAACCCGGCCCTGCTGGAGCATGTGCGGCCGGAGGCCGAGCGGATCTACGTGGGCCGGCGGGGTCGCGGGGAGTACGGCGATCAAGCCGAGATCAACCGGCTGATGATCGACCGCGCCCGAGCCGGCAAGATCGTGGTGCGCTTGAAAGGTGGCGATCCCTTCGTGTTCGGCCGCGGCGGAGAGGAGGCCGAGGCGGTCGCCGAGGCCGCCGTTCCCTTTGAGGTGGTGCCGGGCGTCACCTCCGCTGTCGCGGCGCCCGCCTACGCGGGCATCCCGGTCACGCACCGGACGCTGGCCTCGAGCGTCGCCCTGGTCACCGGCCACGAAGATCCGCTGAAGCCGTCGCCCACGGTCGAGTGGGACCGTCTGGCCTCGACGAGCGGCACCGTCATCTTCCTGATGGGGATGAAAAATCTGCCGGCCATCGTGGCTCACCTGACGGCGTCCGGCCGTCCGGCGACGACCCCAGTGGCCTTGATCCGGTGGGGCACGCGGGCCGAGCAGCTCACCGTCATCGGCACGCTGGCGGACATCGTGCGGAAGGCGGAGGCGGCGAAGCTGGAGCCTCCCACGGTCATCGTGGTGGGCGAGGTCGTGCGGTTGCGCGAGAAGCTCAACTGGTTCGAGTCCCGGCCGCTGTTTGGTACGACGGTGCTCGTCACGCGTCCCCGCGAGCAGGCGGGAGAATTCGCCGACCTGCTGGCGGGCTATGGCGCGCGCGTCCTCACCATGCCGACGATTGCGATCGTCCCGCCCGCCGACTGGCGTCCGCTCGATCGGGCGATCGGCGATCTCGCGTGGTACGACTGGGTGATCTTTACCAGCGTCAATGGCGTGCGGTTTTTCTTCGAGCGGCTGCGCGCCCTCGGTCGGGACGCGCGCGCATTGGGACGCGCACGCTTTGCGGCGATCGGGCCGAAGACCGCCGAGGCGTTGGCGGGGCAGGGATTCAAGGCGGACGTGGTTCCCGACGAGTACCAGGCGGAGGGCGTGCTCGAGGCCTTCAAAAAGGAAGATGTGAAGGGCGTCCGCATCCTGATTCCGCGCGCCGAAGTGGCGCGGGACCTCCTGCCGGAGGAACTGCGCGCCCGAGGAGCCGACGTGACGGTGGCGGTCGCCTACCGCACCGTCCGTCCGGAGGCCGATGGGAAGGCGTTGAAGGAGCAGCTCCGCCGTCGTGAGGTCGGCGTGGTCACGTTTACGAGTTCGTCCTCGGTCCGCAACTACGTCGAACTGTTCGCCGACCAGGCTGAAGCGTCCGTGTTGACGGCGAACGCGGTCGTGGCCTGCATCGGTCCGATCACGGCGGAGACCGCGGAGTCCTGCGGGTTGAAGGTGGGGATCCGGTCCAAGGAGAATACCATTCCGGCGCTGGCGGAGGCCATCGTCAGCCATGTCGCGCATTCATCGTGTGATGTGTGAGTCTTCATCGAACGGGAAGAGATCGCGGGAGGTACTGATTATCCCAGCAAGCTTCGGAGAGGAGGGAGCAGCATGGTGCCGGTTAAATCGGTGATGATCCCGGTGGAAAAAATCCGGAGGGCGGATCGGGACACGACCATTCGAGTGGCGGCGGAGCAGTTGCGGGACCACAACATCGGGAGTCTCTTCATCACGAAGGGGGGCGAGATCATCGGAATCCTGACCGACACGGATATCGTCCGTCGGTGCGTGGCCGGCGGGCTTGATCCGGCCAAGGCCACCGTCGAGCAGATCATGTCGGCGCCGGTGCTGATGATCGACGAGAACAAGACGCTCCTGGACGCGAACGATCTCATGGCCCAGTCCCACGTGCGCCATCTGGGCGTCTCGCGCAGCGGAAAGCTCGTGGGCATGCTCTCCGTCCGGGACCTCGTGGTCTTCTTGACCAACCTGCCGCGCAAATAGGAGCGCGCCCATGCCTTTTCCCCAAGATCGATTGCGCCGCCTCCGGGCGACCGCCGGGTTCCGTCGGCTGGTGCGGGAGACGCGGTTGTCGGTGGACAACCTGATCGCGCCGTTCTTCGTCATGGAAGGACGGGACGTGCGCCAGCCCATCGGCGCCATGCCCGGACAGTGGCGGGTGTCCGTGGATCATCTGATCAAGGACGCGGGGGAGGTCCACGCCTTGGGCGTGCCGGCTATCCTGTTGTTCGGCATCCCCGCGCGCAAGGACGAGCTCGGCAGCGAGGCGTGGGCGCCGGACGGCATCGTGCCTCGCGCGGTCCGCGCGGTGAAAGACACGGTTCCCGACGTGATGGTGATCACCGATGTCTGCGTCGATGAGTACACGACGCACGGCCATTGCGGCATCGTGAAAGACGGCCAGGTTGTGAACGACGAGACGCTGGCCTGTCTGCAGAAGATGGCTCTCAGCCATGCGCGGGCCGGCGCCGACATGGTGGCGCCGTCGGATATGATGGATGGCCGCATCGGAGCGATCCGGCAGGCGCTGGACGGCGAGGGATTCTCCCAGGTGCCGATCCTCGCCTATGCCGCCAAGTTCGCCTCCTGCCTGTACGCGCCGTTCCGGGAGGCGGCGGACTCCACCCCGAAGTTCGGGGACCGCCAGTCCTATCAGATGGATCCGGCCAACCTGCGTGAGGCGCTTCGGGAGATCGAACTGGACATCCAGGAGGGGGCCGACATCGTGATGATCAAGCCGGCCCTCCCGTATTTGGATGTCGTCCATGCGGCGCGGCAGGCCTTCAACCGTCCGATCGCCGCGTACCAGGTGAGCGGGGAGTACAGCATGATCAAGGCAGCCGCTCAGCTCGGATGGCTGGACGAACGGCGGGCCATGCTCGAGACCTTGCTGGCCATCCATCGAGCCGGCGCCGACCTGATCCTGACCTATTTTGCCAAGGAAGCCGCCCGGGCCTTGCACGAATGAGGGTGCTGGAGCGCCTCCAGGATTGCGCAGGCCTGCGGTTCCCGGTGGTGACCATCGGCAATTTCGATGGCGTGCACGTCGGGCACCAGGCCGTGTTGAAGTTGGCCAGAGATCGAGTCCGGCTGCAACAGGGCACCGCCGTCGTGCTGACCTTCGAGCCGCATCCCCTCCGGGTGCTGGCGCCCGGCGTGGAGCTCAAGTTTCTGAGTGATCCTGAGGAAAAGCTGGCCCTCCTCGAAGAAGCGGGAGTGGATGTCGTCGTTCGCCTGCCGTTTACCCGTGAGTTCGCGGCCCAGACGCCCGACGAGTTCATGGTTCAGGTCTTGCGAGACGGGCTGGGGACCCGGGAATTGTTTGTGGGTCAGAACTTCCGGTTCGGCAAGGAGCGGCTGGGGACGATTCAGAGCCTGACGGCAGCGGGGCCCCGGCTTGGTTTTACCGTGCACGCCATTGCGCCGGTGGTGCTGGAGGGCGCGCCGGTGAGCTCGACCCGGATCCGCGATCTGGTGCAGGCTGGGGCGATGGTGGAAGCGGCCACCCTGCTGGGGCGGCCGTACACGCTGCGGGGAACCGTGATCCACGGGAACCGGCGCGGCGGGGAGCTAGGGTACCCGACGGCGAATCTGCTCCCGCCGGAGGGACGCGTGCTCCCGCCGGACGGGGTGTACGCGACTCAGCTCAAGGTGGACACACAGACGTGGGGCGCGGTGACGTACATCGGCACGCGGCCGACCTTCGGAGGGGGAGGGCGGATGATCGAAACCTACCTCTTGGACGGCGGACGTGACCTGTACGGATGTCGCGTGACGGTCCTGGTTCATGAACGGCTGCGGGGCGATCAGGCGTTCGAATCGGCGGACGGTCTCGCCCGGCAAATCTCGGCCGATGTCGCCCGCACGCGTGACATCCTGCGAGGGGTAGCCGGCGTGCCGGCCCGGCCGTCGTCATGAAGGTGGAGCCTATGGCTCTCGGGCGCGACACTGCTCCTCATCCTGTTTTCCGGCAGGTCGTGGCAGCGGTTCGGCAAAAGAAGCTGCTCCGTCCTGACGACCGCGTGCTTGTGGCCGTCTCCGGCGGACCCGATTCCGTGTGTCTCGTCCTGGTCCTGCACGAGCTCAGGCAACGGCGTGTCTTGCCTGGGCTCGACCTGCATGTCGCGCATGTCAATTACAGCCTGCGCGGCGAGGAATCGGAGAAGGACGAGGCGTACGTGCGAGATCTGGGAAACACGTTGAAGTTGCCCGTGCATGTTGAGCGGGCGCATCTGGTACCCCGCTCAGGCCGGGCGTTGCAGAGCCAAGCTCGGGACGCGCGGTACACGTTTTTTACGCGCGTGCGACGGGAACACGGCTTGACTGCCGTGGCGACTGGCCACACGGCCGATGACCAGGCCGAAACAATACTAATGTGGCTGTTGCGTGGGTCGGGAACGAGTGGCCTGGCCGGCATTCCGGCGCAACGTGGCGATGGCGTCATTCGGCCGCTTCTGGGCGTGACACGGGAACAGGTCCTGGACTATCTAGCCTCGCGGGGGGTTGCCTATCGCACCGACTCCTCGAATGCGACGCGGGTCTACCGCCGCAATCGGATCCGGCATGAGATCATACCTCTCTTGCGCACGTTCAATCCCCGGATTGTCCAGGGACTGGCGCGAGCGGCTGAAATCCTGGCGGCCGACGCCGCTCTCCTGGACGATCTCGAGCGGGAACGGTGGAAGGCGGTGGTGAAGGACGTCGCCTCTGGTCGTGTGGTCTTGCAGGGCGAGCGGCTGGCGCAGGAACCGCTCGGGCTCCAGCGGCGGTTGATCCGGCGGGCGCTGAGTGTGGTCCACGGGTCAGCCGTAGGCCTGACCTTTCGACATGTGAGTGACGTGCTCGCGCGCGTCGTGGGCGCGCGACACGGCGCAAAGCTGGATCTGCCTGGCGGGATCGTCGTGGAACGGGACGGAGCCCTCACGACGGTGGGACGGAGCGGTGCGGAGGGACGGGCCAGTGTCGGTGTGAATTGGGCAACCGGGGTGCCGCTGTCGGTACCCGGAGCGGTCCGGCTCGGTGAAGAGGGCCCGCGCCTCCTCGCACTCGAGGGCGGCGAGCCGGTCAAAGGCCGGGCTGATGGTCGCTCGGTGCTCGTGGTGGACGCGGACCGGCTGGGTGGCCCCCTGACAGTGCGGAACTGGCGGCCGGGAGACTGGTTCTGCCCGTCTGGAATGATGGGGCATCGCAAGAAACTCCAAGACTTCTTTGTGGATCAGAAAATTCCGCGAATGCGACGCGCCGAAGTTCCGCTGGCGGTCGCGCCGGCGGGGATCGTGTGGGTGGTCGGATATCGGGGTGATGAGCGGTTCCGGGCTGGGCAGGCGACCACCCGTGTCGTCACGCTGAAGCTTGAGAACGAAGAATGACGTCAGGGGTGGAAGGCATCTTCGGCAAACCCATCGTCACCCAGGAAGAGATGCGGACGCGCATCCGGGAACTGGGACGACAGATCACGGCTGATTACGCCCAGAAGGACCTGATCCTGGTGGGGATTCTGAAGGGCGCCTTTGCCTTCTACGCGGACCTGGCTCGGGCGATCCGCCTTCCTCTCCGGATGGATTTCATGGTGGTCTCCAGCTACACGGGACGCTCGAAGGCGGCGGCGAAGATCAAGGTGCTGACTGAATTGACGGAGGATATCGCCGGTCGGGACGTGTTGCTGGTCGAGGATATCGTGGACTCCGGCCGCACCATCCAGCACCTTCGGAAAAAACTCAGCGCCAAGAAACCGAAGTCGATCAAGGTCTGCGCGCTGCTGAACAAACCGGCCCGCCGCCAAGTCGAGGTGGTGGTGGACTATGTGGGGTTCCATATCCCCAACAAGTTCGTGGTCGGATACGGACTGGATTATCAGCAGAAGTATCGTAACCTTCCCTACCTGGCCGTGCTGGAGAAAGTGAGCGAAGAAGGGGAGCCCGTGTAACGGCGGGCGTATTGTGTCTGATTGGGTGGTGTGTTAGGATGAACCCATTCGTGGGGGGTTAGGATGAATTCCCGCGTGAAAAACCTCATCTTTTGGGTCGTCGTCGGCCTGTTCATGATCCTGTTGTTCAACCTGTTCACCTTCCAGGGGCAGTCCCCGGACGAGGAGGTCAAGTTCAGCGAGTTTGTGAGCAGGGTCGAGCAGGGTGATGTCCGGGAGGTCACCATCCGCGGCAATTACATCAACGGCCTGTTCAAAGACGGGCGGCCGTTTCGGACCTATATGGTCGAGTACCCTGATCTGGTCAAGGTGCTCCGGGACCACCACGTCACGATCAACGCCAAGCCGCCGGAAGACAACCCGTGGTACGTCACGCTTCTCGTGACGTGGGGCCCGTTCATCCTCTTCCTGGGGCTCTGGTTCTTTTTGATGCGGCAGATGCAGATCGGCGGCAACAAGGCGCTGTCTTTCGGCCGGAGCCGCGCGCGACTCCTGACGGAAGACCGCAAGAAGGTGACATTTTCCGACGTGGCCGGGATTGATGAGGCCAAGGAAGAAGTCGTCGAGATCATCGAGTTCCTCAAGGATCCCCATAAATTCCAGAAGCTGGGCGGGCGCATTCCGAAGGGCGTCTTGATCGTCGGCCCGCCAGGGACGGGCAAGACCCTCCTGGCCAAGGCGATCGCTGGCGAAGCGGGCGTGCCGTTCTTCAGCATCAGCGGCTCGGACTTCGTGGAGATGTTCGTCGGCGTGGGCGCCTCCCGTGTGCGCGACCTGTTCGAGCAGGGCAAGAAGCACGCCCCGTGCATCATCTTTATCGATGAGATCGACGCCGTCGGCCGGCTGCGCGGCGCCGGCCTGGGCGGCGGCCATGATGAGCGCGAGCAGACGCTCAACCAGCTCCTGGTCGAGATGGACGGCTTCGATACGACCGAGGGGGTCATCCTGATCGCCGCTACCAATCGGCCGGATGTGCTCGATCCGGCTCTGCTCAGGCCTGGGCGCTTCGACCGGCAGATCACGGTCGACCGCCCGGACGTGCGGGGGCGCGCGGAGATTCTCAAAGTCCACACGAAGAAGGTGCCGCTCGCCAAGGACGTAAACCTCGAGGTGATTTCGAGAGGGACACCCGGCTTCTCGGGGGCCGACCTGGAGAACCTGGTGAACGAGGCGGCGCTGCTGGCGGCGCGGTTGAACAAGACTGCGGTCGAGCTGAAGGACTTCGAGTTCGCCAAGGACAAGGTCCTGATGGGCGTCGAGCGCAAGAGCATGGTCTTGACCGAGCAGGAGAAGCGGACCACGGCCTATCACGAGGCCGGCCATGCGCTTATGGCCAAGCTCCTGCCTGGGACCGATCCGGTCCACAAGGTCACCATCATTCCCAGAGGGCGGGCGCTCGGCGTGACGATGCAATTGCCGGTGGACGACCGGCACAGCTACTCGAAGGAGTTTCTGTACAACAACCTGGCCATTCTGATGGGCGGGCGGGTCGCCGAGGAACTGGTGTTCAAGCAAATTACGACCGGGGCCGGCAACGATATCGAGCGGGCGACCGACCTGGCCCGGAAGATGGTCTGCGAGTGGGGCATGAGTGATGAACTGGGACCGCTGACCTTCGGGAAAAAGGACGAAGAGATCTTCCTCGGACGGGAAATCGCCACGCGGCGGGATTACAGCGAGGACATCGCCCTCAAGATCGATACCGAGGTGAAGCGGCTGGTCACCGAAAACTACGATCGCGCCAAACGCATGCTGCGCGAGAACATGGCCGCCCTGAAGGCGCTGGCCGAGGCGCTCCTCGAGAAAGAAGTTCTGGAAGCCGGTGAGATCGACCAGATCATCCAAGGAGCGCTGTCGCAGGAACCCCAAGGGATGTCCGCCTGACGCATGTCCCGTCCACGCGGGACGTTCCCAACTCGCACTGCTCGTCCTGTGTGCAACTTTTGCCGATTCCACGTGTCTCATCAACCGTAGGACTGTTGACGATGGACCACTCCGCGACGCCGATAAGATGGAGGGCGCGACAGTATACCCTCCCGGTGCGGGAACGGGTGTTGATCATGGGGGTGCTGAACGTCACCCCTGACTCGTTCTCCGATGGCGGGCGCTATCTCAGCGTGGAAGCAGCCGTTGCCCGGGCCGAGCAGATTGAGGCGGAAGGAGCGGATCTGCTGGATCTCGGGGGCGAGTCGTCGCGCCCCGGCTCCCAGCCGGTGCCATTGGACGTTGAGCTGGCCCGCGTCTTGCCGGTGCTCGCAGTCCTGGCCGGGCGGATCCGGATTCCGATCTCGGTGGATACGACGAAGGCAGAAGTGGCCCGGCGGGCGCTGGACGCCGGCGCGGCGATCATCAACGACGTAAGCGCACTGCGGAATGATCCGGATATGGCCGATGTGGTGGCCAAGGCGCAGGCCGGTCTTATCCTCATGCATATGCAGGGAACCCCGGCGACGATGCAGGGCCATCCGGCGTACCGCGCGGTTGTGGAAGAGGTCTGCGACTTTCTCAGGTCACGGGTGGAAGCGGCTATGGCAGCCGGCATCGAGGGCGAGCGGATTGCCGTCGATCCCGGGTTCGGCTTTGGAAAAACCTCCGACCACAACCTTGCGCTCCTTGGCAGTCTCCCGGCTCTTCGCGGGCTGGACCGCCCGATCGTCATCGGGCCGTCGCGCAAGTCCTTCGTGGGTGCTATTCTGGGGCGTCCGGTAGAGGAGCGCGAGTGGGGGACAGCCGCCGCGGTGGCGGTCGGAGTGTTCCAGGGTGCCCATGTGGTCCGCGCTCATTCCGTGGCGCAGATGAGGGATGTGACCCGCGTGGCGCAGGCACTCAGAGACGCGGGACGGGCGCCTGACCGCCGGTACTCGTTCAGCGCGTCGTAGTCGGCACGTGAGTGAAAGAAAGGGGAAGGAGACGATGATGCGTCGGCTGTTTGGGACCGATGGGATCAGAGGCGTTGCCAACGTCGAACCGATGACCAGCGAGACCGCCTTGAAACTGGGCCGTGCCGCGGGGCATGTGTTCAAGACCAGGCCGGGTCGCCATCGCATCGTAATCGGAAAGGACACGCGGCTCTCCGGTTACATGATCGAGTCCGCGCTGACGTCAGGCATCTGCTCGATGGGCGTGGACGTCTTACTGGTCGGCCCCATGCCGACACCCGCTATCGCGTTTTTGGCGAGAAGCTTGAGGGCCGACGCGGGCGTCATGATTTCAGCCTCCCACAATCCCTACGAGGATAACGGCATCAAATTCTTCTCCCGCGACGGGCTGAAGCTTCCCGACGAGGTCGAACGCCAGATCGAGGAACTGGTCGTCTCGGGGAGCATTGATTCCCTGCGCCCGACGGCGTCCGATATCGGGAAGGCCTTCCGGATCGATGACGCGGAAGGGCGCTACATTGAGTTCGTCAAACGGTCCCTGCCCAAGGGGTTTGACCTGGAAGGACTCAAGGTGGTGGTGGACTGCGCGCACGGGGCCGCGTATAAGGTGGCGCCCCATATCTACCGGGAGCTCGGGGCGGAGGTGACCGTGCTGGGCGACAAGCCTGACGGGATGAACATCAACCGCGAGTGCGGATCGGTGTCCCCCCGTGTCCTCCAAGAGACTGTCAAAGGGGAGGGAGCCGCGCTGGGCGTCGCGCACGACGGGGATGCGGATCGGGCCGTGTTTGTCTCCGAAGACGGGCATACCGTGGACGGCGATCAGATCCTGGGTGCGCTCGCCCTGGACTTGAAAAAACACGACCAACTGGCTCGCAAGACCATGGTCACGACCGTCATGAGCAATCTGGGCTTGGAACAGGCGATGGCCAACGCCGGGATCAAGGTGGTCCGGACGGCCGTGGGGGACCGTTACATTCTCGAGCGCATGTTGGCCGAAGACTACAACTTCGGTGGAGAGCAGTCGGGGCACATCATCTTCCTGGACCATAACACCACGGGCGACGGGCTCGTTTCGGCGCTCCAGGTGATGGCCCTGATGCGCCGCACGGAAAAGTCGCTGTCTCAGCTTGCCGAGCAGATCCGGCTGTACCCGCACACGCTGGTCAATGTCCGCGTCCGCGAGAAGAAGGACCTCGCCGGGATCCCGGCCTTCCAGCAGGCCTTGCGTGCGCATGATGCCTCATTGAACGGGGGCGGACGCATCCTGGTCCGCTACTCAGGCACGGAGCCACTGGTGCGCATCCTGGTGGAAGCGGAAGACCCTCATCGCGTCCAGGAGATCGCCCAGCATCTGGCCCGCGTCCTCCGCACGGAGGTCGGCGAAGCCTGATCCCGCCTTCAACACCCGCCGTGCACGCGCTCACGGCCCGCCCCTTGGCTGTCCTGTCGTGCGCGCTGCTCCTCGGAGTTTTCCTCGGTTCAAGCGTCGCATACTTCCCCGTTTCCATAGCCAGCCTCGTCGTGCTGGTCCTCTGCGGCGTGCTGTGGCTGTCCTCGGTGGGCCGATGCTCCCACGGGTTCGGCTGCCTGGTGTTCGGTGTTTTGCTGTCCGGCCTGGCGAGCGCGGCGCTGGCGCAGATGAAAGCCGAACCGCCTGCCTGGATCGGCGCGGTCGGCGCGCAGAAGGTCGATGTCATCGGGGTGGTCGCAGAACCGGTCCGTTTCGGGCCCGACCGCGCGGTGGTCCTTGTTTCCGTCCAGCGACTGGCCCTGCCGAATCGGACCGTGCCGGTCGGCGGCCGAATCAGGCTGACGGTCCGCGGCTCGGTCCCGCCCTTGGTCGTCGGCGATGTGATCGAGTTCACGACGCGCCTCCATCCACCGAGGGGACTGTGGAACCCTGCCGGGTACGATTACGGTGCGCACTTGCGGCGCGCCGGCGTCCACGCGGTCGGAAGCGTCGGGTTGCACCATGAGGGAGCCGGGCTCAGGATTCTGGCGCGCGGGTTCTCCTCGCCGCTGGCCGCGGTGGATCACTGGCGCGCGCGGATTCGTGACGCGGCCCTCCGGACCTTGGAAGATCCGATTGCGGGAATATACCTGGCTTTAGTGACCGGGGAAAGCGGGTACCTGAGCCAGGACATTCGGGACGCGTTCATGGCGTCCGGCACCACGCACATCCTCTCGATCTCGGGATCGCACTTGGGGCTGATCGGGGTCGTGGTGTTCTGGGCAGTCCACCGGGGGGTGCTGGCGCTCCCGGCTTGGTGGGTGCTGCGTCTGAGCCGGCGTACGACGGCCACGCGAGTGGCCGCCGCCGCGACGATCCTGCCAGTCACAAGCTACGCCCTCTTGGGCGGCGCAGAAGTGGCGACGGTCCGGTCGCTGATCATGACCCTTGTCGCCCTCGCCGCCGTGCTGGTAGGCCGGAGCCACAGCATCGGGTACGGCCTCGCTCTGGCGCTCGTGGGCATTGTGGCGTGGGATCCCTTGGCGCCGTTCGACATTTCATTCCAGTTGTCGTTTGTTTCGGTGCTCGTCATCATCATGCTCATGAAGATCCGCCGTCCGCGTGACGAGGAGACGACGCTCGGTGCTTTCCGAGAACGCAGGACGTGGGAGGCGCTGAAGGCTGGAACGGTGGATGTCCTGCTCGTGAGCTTGGTCGTCACCCTGGCGAGCGCTCCCCTCGTGGCGACGTACTTCAATCAGCTGGCGTGGGTCGGAGGGCTGTCGAATCTGCTGGTCGTCCCGCTTGTCGGGTTCCTCGTGCTGCCTGTCGGGCTGCTGGTGTGCCTGGCGACTCTGTTGAGCGGAGCCGGAGGGGAGTTGGTCGGCGCCGCCGTGGTGCGCCCCTTGCTGGAGGTGCTCGTGTGGGTCGTGCAGACCTGTGCGGCTGTGCCGGGTGCTGAGCTCAGGGTCGCTTCGCCACCGGTCTGGCAAATGGCTGGCTTCTTTCTGCTGCTCGGAGTCGCCTTGATCTGGTGGCGGTTTGGGGCTGGTCGGCTCGCCGGGGCTTTGGCTGGGGGGCTGTTGCTGCTCTGGGTCTGGTCGCCGCGTGACCTGCCGGCCGCGGGGACGTTCCGCGTCACGTTCCTCGACGTGGGACAGGGAGATGCGGCGTTGGTCGAAACGGCGGATGGTCGAGCCATGCTGATTGATGGAGGAGCGGCGACCGATGCCTATGATGCGGGACGCATGGTGATCGCGCCGGTGCTCTGGGATCGGGGCATTCGACGACTCGATGTGGTCGTGGCCACGCACCCACAACTGGATCACGTCGGCGGCCTGGCCTTCGTTCTGCGCAAGTTCGAAGTGGGGCAGCTCTGGACGAACGGGGTGGCACGCGAAGCCGTCTTCCTCCATCGACTCGAGCGCATCGTGACGGAGCGCCACGTACCTGCCCGGGCCGTCACCGCTGCCGACGGGGTCCTCGCGCTCGGAAGCTGTCAAGCTCATGTGCTCAATCCGGACGCATCTGAGGGACCTGGTGCCGCAAGGGCTGAGGGCGCACGCTTGAACAACCAATCGATCGTCCTACACCTGGCCTGCGGGTCAAGCCCCGTCCTCTTCACCGGCGATATCGAATCGGAAGCCGAAAGCAGGTTGGCCCGGCTATCCGAACCCTTGAAGGCGGCTGTGCTGAAGGTGCCCCATCATGGGGCCAAGGGGTCCGTGTACGAGCCTTTCCTGAGGGCTGTGAATCCACGGCTGGCCGTGGTTTCAGTCGGGCAGGCGAACGCCTATGGGCATCCGTCCCCGGCGATGGTGGACACCTATAGCCGGCTTGGGATTGCTCTGCTGCGGACGGATCGCCATGGTGCCGTCTCCATCATGGGCACTCCAGCCGGCCTTCAGGTGACCTGCCAGTCAGGTCGTGAGTTCAGAAGGGTCGTCTTGGGGAGTGGAGGAGCCAGAAGGGGGGAGGAAAGCGAAGGACAAAACTTGAAACGATGGTTGAGCTCACAGGCAAACTGCGACTTGCCTTAGTAACTCCTTATTTTTCCTCGCTATTTGTTGACACCTTCGGTCCTAATTGATATAGTGGTTTTTCAGTGAAAGAGTTTGCCCTCGAATAAACGAAGGGGTTCCAAGAACAAACCTTGCATTACGAAGAGTACTGGGAGCTCAAACGGGCTCCATTCGACAACGTTCCGGACCCCCATTTTTATTTCCCCTCCCTGCAGCATGAGGAGGGGCTCCATCGCCTTCTCTACGGCGTCGAGGCGAGGAAAGGGGCCCTGATGTTGACAGGGGAGGTTGGATGCGGGAAAACCCTGCTGAGTCGTACCCTGATCCAACACCTCTCCCACGAGCGATATGACCTGGCACTGGTCGCCAATCCCAGCTTTGAAGTATCTGAGTTCATTAAGGAAATCCTCTACCAGTTGGGCGTCGATAAGACCGGAACCAAGTTGGACATGGTCCATGCCTTGAACGATCACCTGCTGCAGAATCTGAACAAGGGCAGGGATACCGTTCTGGTGGTGGACGAAGCCCAAGCCATTCATGATGTCGCGATCTTCGAGGAATTGCGCCTGCTTTTGAATTTTCAGCTCAATGATCGCTTCCTCCTCACCATGATCTTGCTGGGGCAGCCGGAGTTGAAAACCAAAGTCGAGGCTCTCGCGCAGCTGTCTCAACGGATCGTGATACGCTATCACCTGATGCCGTTCTCAGGCGAAGAAGTCGGGGAGTATGTCGATTTCCGGATGCAGGCAGCGGGGGCCTCCAGGATGGTCTTTACGCCGGAGGCCATGCAAGTGATCGCTGAAGTCAGCGGCGGGATCCCACGGAAAGTGAATACGATTGCGGATCTGGCGTTGTTGATCGGCTTCATGGAGCGGTGCAGACAGATCGGGCCCGAGGTGGTGAAAAAGGCATTCATGGAATCGCGGTAGTCAAGCATGGCACGACTCAACGAACTCGTGAGGAATGAAGGGTCTCACCCAGGGGGAGGAGCCGGCCCTCGCTCCAAAGGGGATGTGAGCAAGGCCGAATTCAAGAACGTCGATGCAACCGCTGTCCAGGTCTCCCTGGAGCGGCAGGCCCAACTGGGTCTGGAGGCGGATCAGTGCTACGCCCAGGCAGAGATGGAATTGACCCCCGTTCTTGGGGCTGTCCACTCGGGCCACTCGTTCTCGCTGGACGGCGTCACCAAAGTCGTGGACGGGTTCGTCAATTCGCTCGCACAAGGCGACCGGCTGCTGGTTAAAGCCATCTCCGCCGAGCGAGGCGGCCTCATCATCACGAACTTGGTCAACACGACCATCATCGCGATCAAGATCGGGATGGGGCTGAAGTATCCGCGCCAGGATCTCATGCGATTGGGACTGGCGGCGATCCTCCATGATGTGGGGATGTGCCTGGTCCCGGAGGAGATCTTGAACAAGCCAGGCCCGTTGACCCCCGAGGAACGGAACCTCATCAAACGCCATCCTGAGTTAGGCGCCCAGGCACTTCGGCAAGTGTGTCCGGACGCCGACTGGATCGCGGACCTGGTCCTGCAGGAGCACGAACGGCTGGGCGGGCAGGGATATCCGCGTGGGCTCCAAGGGGCGGAGATTCATGAGTATGCGCAGATCATCGGTCTCGCCGACACCTTCGAGGCGCTCCTCCATGTGCGTCCGTACCGGCAGCGTTTCCTCCCGCATGAGGCGGTCAGGGAGTTGGTGACGAAGGAAAAGACCGTGTTCTCGACGAAGACGTTGAAGTGCCTGATCCAACAGTTCTCCGTGTTCCCGTTGGGAACACGCGTCCGGTTGAACACGGGGGAGTCCGCGGAAGTCGTCGAGTTGAACCCGCAGTATCCGCTCAGGCCGGTCGTCAAGGTGCACAAGGATCAGCACGGGCTCTCATTGAAAGAGGCACGGACGCTTGATCTCAGCAAATCGTCGTTGGTCCACGTCACTGAGATAGTCCAGGACGGTCAGTGAGAATGGCGTTGGCAGGGTGCGTCACAGTACTCGCTTCTGTCTCCAGAGCCGCCGGCTTGCTGTGCGTGGTGCTGGGTCTGTCGTTCGCATGCTCGCCCATCCCGTACAACACGACCAGCGATTCCCCCTTTGCCCGTCCGGTCACGCCGGAGGATCTGTACTATGAGGAGGCTGAGCAGGGACCTCCCAGAATCGAACCGGGGGACAGTTTGGAAGTGGTGGTGCGGCGGGGTGGGGGAGAGGAGCGCTCCCTCGTGACGGTGCGGGAAAACGGCCGGGTCTATGTGGGCTCGCTGGACATTGAAGTGAAGAACCTGAACACCTCCGAAGCCGAAGCCCGGATCACCGAGCAAGCAGCGACGATTATCCGGAATCCCCGCGTCGAGGTCTCGATCAAGCAGAAAAGGATTCAACTTCGCAAGCAAAGGGTCTTTTTGTTGGGAGGGGGGATAGGGGGACCGGGCACCGGCGCATTCTTAGCGGCGGGCGGGGCGAAGTTGGCGGAGCTGGACAGAAAGACGACGGTGGGCCAACTCATCGCCCTGGTTGGGTACAATGACCTCGCGGTGTTGGACGACATTCGGGTCATCCGTGGCGATGCCCGGAAACCAGAGGTCATTCCTGTGGACCTCCAGAGGCTTTTTCAGTATGGCGACCGGAGCCAGGATATTGTCTTGAAGGACAACGATATTGTGTTCGTGCCGCGCCAACGCATCGGAGACTGGAATGCCTTCCTGGCCAAAATTAGTCAGACGCTCGTCCTGCTCCTGGGCACACAGACGATGAGCCCGAAAGAACTGACGGATTTTCTGCAACGGAACGGTATCCAGCCTGTCCAAATCCCGACTATAACCGTGCGATAGTGAACGAGACCCGATGGCCCAGTACGAACTGAATCTCCGGGACTATTGGCTGATCCTCCGCAAACGGAAGTGGATCATCATCTGCACGGTTCTCCTGGTCGCCAGCTTCACCTTCATCATCACCGAGCTCTTCAGCGGCAAGCCCCTGTACGAGGCTTCTGCCCGAGTGAAGTATGATCGCTCTACCACGCTGTCGGGTCTCATGACGGAAGTGTTTTCCTTTTCGAAGGAAGGCAACAACCTTACCACCCAGGCAGAGGTCATTCGAAGCGTTCCTGTCATGTTACGTGCGGCGAAGAAGCTGGGGGTCATCGCCAAGGAGATCGAGAGCAACGAGGCGCGCACCTCGCCCGCCTCCCTTGCTCAGCTCTACGACCTGAGGAGCGAGGTATCGGTGACCCGGGAGGAAAGCACCAACATCCTCAGGATTGCAGTCACATCAGAGGAGCCCGAGTCTGCGGCGCGGTTGGCCAACGCGGTCGCCGAGGGCTATCGTGAGGAAAACATCGCAAGCCGGAACCGCCAAGTGAACGACGCCAAGCTGTTTGTGCAGGACCAGCTCAAGGCGGTGGACGAGGCCTTGAGAAGGTCCGAACAGGACCTGCTTGTGTTCAAGGAGCACGAGGGACGAGTCTTTCTGAACGAAGAGGCGCGCCAAGCGCTGGAGAATTATAGTCGCCTGCAGGCGGAACTCGCGAAACTGGCCCAGGTCAAGCGCGAAGCGTCAGACCAGCTCAGGCTCTTGCAGGCGAACGAGGCTCTCCCAGGGTCAGGACCGGCGCGTGTCTTTACCGACGATGTGCAGGCCCTGATCGCGAGACTGAATCAAAAGCTGGTCGATCTGAATACGGACCGCGCAGCCTTGTTGATCAACTACACGCCCAAGCATCCCCAGGTCGTTGAGCTTGATACCAAAATCCTCAGCGTCAAGCAGGAGATGATGAACGAACTGGGGGGCAAGGTCCGGACGATGACCGAGCGGGAAAACTCCATCAAGGAGAGCATCGCCCGATTCAAGGAACGGTACATGACCTTGCCGAAGGCCGCTCTCCAGTTAGCCAGCCTGGAACGCGAAGTGAAGGTGAATGGAGACTTGTACGCCACCTTGAAGCAGAAACACCAGGAGTTTTTGATTCGGGGGGCTGAACGTATCGAGGAAGTTTCGATTATCGAACCGGCCGTCATACCAGGCTCCCCCAAGAACGCGCCACAGGCCGGTCTCAATCTCATGCTGAGCTCCCTGATTGGCGTGTTGCTGGGATTTGTCCTGGCCTTTGTCCGGGAATCCATGGATACCTCTATCGGCACGATCGAGGGTGTTGAAGAGTTCCTGAAGGTCCCCGTCCTCGGTATCATCCCGCAGGTAGACCGCACGGAAATCCAGCAGACGATTCAAAAGGTGTTTCCAGAAACGCTCGATGCGGAAACCGTGGAGCTGCTGTCGCGGCTGTCGCCGTTGTTTGATCTGAAGGGCGTGGTCGCGGAGGGGTACCGGTCATTGAAGGTCAACCTTCAATTCGCCTGCGCAGAGCGGACGGTCAAAAGCCTGGCGTTTGCCAGCGCGGGCCTCGGCGAAGGGAAGACCACGACGGTCATCAACCTCGCCATCACGATCGCGCAGGATGGACGGCGGGTCTTGGTGGTGGACGCGGACCTCCGAAAGCCGGCCGTGCACAGCCGACTCGGGATCAAGCGGGAGCCCGGGCTGAGCGAGGTTCTGGTCGGGAACGCGCAGTGGCAGGACGTGGTGCAGAGCGCTCCGGATCTGATGCTCGGGAAACTCGGATTCGATCAGGTCCTGAGCGCTCCCGGCGTGGACAACCTGAGTATCCTCACCAGCGGGCATCTGCCGCCCAACCCGTCTGAGTTCTTCAACACGCAACGCTTCGTGGATCTGATCGCTGCCTGTGAAGAAAGCTACGATCTCGTCGTGTTCGACTGTCCACCCATCCTGCCTGTGGCCGATGCTGTGTTGGTCGGTCCCCAAGTCGACGGCGTCGTCTTGGTCTACCAAGTCGGTAAGATTGGACGGACGCCGTTACTTCGCGCAAAGACTCTCCTTGAGAGCGCCCAAGCCCATATCGTGGGGGTGGTGCTCAGCAACGTGAGTGCCGAATTTTCTCCTGATTACCATCAATACCAGTACTATCGCTATTCGTCCTGATCTTGGCGACTACAGGGCCCATTCTATCTCGGCCACAGCCGGTTTTCCGTCCCGCGGCCTAGCTTGAGGGTGGCGTGCGATGCAGCCTAAAGGGCTCATCATTGCGGTTCTGCTGGCCCTGGCGGGTGCTCTGTCCCTGTCCATTGTTTCCGGTAACAGCTCGTTAGGTTTACGCATCGTTGTGAGCGTCGCGTTCCTGCTGGTTGCGTTCGTTTCCACGAGGCTCAGCCTCTATCTGCTGATCTTCTCCATGCTGTTGAGCCCTGAGTTGGTGGTCGGGGATATGACAGGAGGCGGCGGTGCGGCCGGTCGTGGGATTACGCTCCGCTTTGATGACTTCCTGCTGGTCGTGATCGGGTTTGTCTGGCTCGCCAAGATGGCGATCCAAAAAGGGGGGGCGCCATTCCTGCGGACTCCGCTGAATGGACCGATCATGTTCTATATCGCCGCTGCCGGGCTGGCCACGCTCATCGGAGTGTTGGGTGGGCGTGTCAAACCCATGAGCGGGTTCTTCTTTTGGCTGAAATATTACGAGTATGTGTTCCTGTATTTCATGGTCGTCAGTGCGGTCACGACGAAGGAAGAGGCCCGCGGCCTGGTGTTCGCCAGTCTGGTCACCTGTTTCCTGGTATCGCTCTTCGCAATTGCGCAGATTCCCGGCGGCGAGCGGGCGTCCGCTCCGTTCGAGGGAGAGACGGGAGAGCCCAACACCCTGGGCGGGTATCTTGTTTTCATGCTGGCGATCGTCGTCGGACTGCTGCTGACAAGCGGGGCGGTGGCGAATCGACTGCCGCTCCTGCTTCTTCTAGTGGCGGGGAGCATCGGGCTCATGGCGACATTGTCGCGCGCCTCGTTCTTGGCGGCAGGGGTGCTGATCCTGATCGTCATTGGAGTCATGGCGCCCCGGAAACCGATTCTGATGACCATGGTGCTCCTTGGAATCCTTTCCGCGCCTCTGTGGGCCCCGCATGCGGTGAAGGAGCGGATCTCATACACGTTTACCCAGGCGGAGGAGGAAGGACAGATTCGTCTGGGGGCATTGACGATCGATACCTCGACGTCGGATCGGCTTCGTTCGTGGCACCAGTCATTTGAATTATGGCAAAGGTATCCGATCTGGGGGACGGGTATCACGGGCGGGCCTTTTATGGATGCGATGTACCCGAGGGTTCTGACAGAGACAGGCCTGCTTGGTCTTGTCGCGTTCCTTGTCCTCATCGGGTCGATTGTCCGTATGGGCCTCGCGTCCTATCGGCACGCGACTGATCAGTTTTCCCGCGGGCTAGCGCTAGGATTCTTGCTGGGGCTTGCGAGCCTACTGGTACATGCCATTGGTTCGAATGCGTTTGTCATCGTACGGATTATGGAACCCTTCTGGCTATTCGCGGCGTTGGTGGTGAGAAGCCTTTTGATTGTTCAGACAAGCCAGGCGTTGAAGAGTGGAATAGCTCCACAGCAGGCGGTGGATGGTGGAGGGGGGAGGAAGATGAACAGGCCCACCATCGGCAGACCGAGTATGACTACACTAATCAGGAAGCCGTGAAAGGAAATGGCAATACGTAGAAGCTTGTTCCGCAATGTGACTGCTCTTGTTTCTGCCCAAGTGGTCATCAAGGTAGTCAACTTCGCTGTCTCGATCGCGGTGGTTCGTTACCTGGGTGCCCAGGAACTGGGCCGCTACGCGTATGTATTAGCTTTTGCGTACCCATTTGGAATCCTCGCGGAATTTGGCTTGGGGACCTTTGCCATCAGGGAAATCAGTCGAGACTCTGCGCGCGAATTGGAAGTGATGGCGCTTCTCCAACGCGCCCTGATCCTCCTCTCCTGTGCAAGTGTGCTTGCCATGATGGGGCTGGCGGTCATGGTCAGGCATGACGTCACCACGATCGTGGGCATCGCTGTGGCTGGTCTTTCAAGTCTCCTTTCGGCCGTCACCACCCCTGCCGTGGTCGTTCTGACGGCGCGTGAAGAGCTCCATCTTGTATCGCTACAAAGAGTCGCAGCCTCCGCCCTCGGTGCGATTGCGACTGTGGTCGTGCTTCTCTGGGGTGGGGCAACGATTGCCTTACTGGCGGCCGCCACGATTGTGAATGGGGTGATGCTGGTGTTCGCGCATGTCCTTGTTGGGAAGGGACCGTCCCTTCCAGCCGTCCGCCTTCCGGCGGTCCGAGCGATGGTCCGTCAGGCACTCCCATTCGGAATCCTGATGCTCGGTTTTGCTCTTTATTATCGTGTGGACATGATCATGCTGAACTGGCTCCGCGAGCTTCGGGAAGTCGGAGTATATGCCGCCGCGTACCGGTTTTTGGATGCGGTGATCCTGCTGGCAGCCTCCATAGGTGGACCGTTCTACCCACGTCTGTCGAGCATGGTGGGGCGGGACACGCAAGGTGTTCGGGACCTTCTTGAAGGTACATGGAAGCCGATGCTTGCTCTCGGCCTACCACTTCTGGTGGGAACGGTAATTCTTGCTGATCCCTTGATGCTCGCTCTCTTTGGCGCCGAATTTGGAGATGCCGGAGCCGTTCTGAAGATCCTAATCCTTGGAAGCTTGCCGCTCTTGTGGATCTATATTCCGAACCAAGCCTTGCTCGCGGCCGATCTCGTCTTTCCATTAGCCCGTGTGTACGGCCTGAGCGTGCTGGTCAACGTGATCGTTAACTTTTTCCTTATTCCAAGATGGGGATCGGTGGGTGCGGCGGTCAGTACCGTCATATGCGAATGGCTCAATCTAGCGCTCGTGGTCGGGATGATCCGTCGGGAATTCGGGCTCTCCCTGTCCTGTGAAGGGCTCTGGCGATACATTCTGGCCGCCGTCATGATGTCCGTTGGTGTCTGGCTGAGCCGCGATCAAGGGCTAGCCATTGAAATTCTGATTGGCATTGCCGCCTACGTGTGCGGATTGCTGCTGCTGGGATATCTGCGAAGTGCCGACATGCTGACCGTCCGGCGGTTGCTGACGCAATGAGCATCGAATCAATGGGCCGCCTCAGGTCGTTACTCTCGGCGCTTTGGCGTAGTCCTTTTTCCTTCGAGCGTGCGCTCCTGCGCCGCATCGCGATGCGTGGCTGGTCGACTACGTGAACTTCGGGTGGCACGGGAAGAGCTTTCTCGCCCATCTCTCAGTCGCTGCTGGCACCGCCGGCGCCTGATGCGGTCGGTGTTGCGGGCGGGGGATGTTCGCCACTGCGTGGCGGACGTGACGCAGATCACGACAGCGCTCGGTTTCCGGCCCAGGACGGCGCTTCAGGAGGGCATGACGCGGCTGGTTGGCTGGATCAAGAATCAGCGGCCCTACGACGGGGCCCGTGAGGCGGACGCGGCTTTGCGGGATCGAGGGTTGGTCAAATGAGTCTGGTGCCGGCGAGAGTGGCGGCCGTGGTGCTCAACTGGAATCAGGAACAGGATTCGACGGAATGCCTGGCCTCCCTGCGCGCGGTGGAAAGGGTCCAACTGCGGGTCATCCTCGTGGACAACGGCTCGGCTCCTGACTCGGTAGACCGCCTGGAGCGGAAGTTCCCCGAGGCACTGGTGATCCGGCTTCCCGAAAACCGGGGATTCGCAGCGGGGAACAACGTCGGCATCGACCGAGCCCTCAAAGAAGGCGCCACACATATCCTGCTGCTGAACAACGATACCCTCGTTCATCCGACTTTTCTGATTCCTCTTCTCAAGGGCTTGAACGAACCCACCGTCGGAGTAGTGGGCCCCAAAATCTATTATCACCCGGACGTCGCGCGAATCTGGTTTGCCGGCGGGATGATCGACTGGCCGACGGGGCGCCAGTGGCACCTGGGGGCGAATGAAACGGACGACGGTCGATGGGCTGTCCCCCGAGATGTGGATTACGTGACGGCCTGTTGCCTGCTTGCCCCGGCCCGGCTGTTCCAGGAAATCGGCGGGCTGGATGAACGGTACTTCATCTATTTTGAGGAGACCGACTGGAACCTCCGCGTCCGCGCCCGCGGCTACCGCTGCCGGTACGTGCCCGATTCCCGGATCTACCACAAGGTTTCCCAGGCCATGAAAACGGGATCGCCCAGCTCGGACTATTACTATGCGCGAAATCGCCTCCTGTTTTTTCGAACCCATGCGCCCAGACGATACCGGCTCTGGCTGATCGCCCTCTATACTGCGCGCTCCGCCCGATACGCCTACACACTTCGCAAGCGTGGGCTTAGGCAAAATGCCATGGCTGTTGCTCGCGGAATCACAGACTTCTACAGTGCCAGGTTCGGCAAATGCCCACTTCGATTCACATCGGTTGTTGCAGGTCCACCAGCGTAACCATGGAAACGGCACCAGGCCGGATGGATACGCATCTCAGTCCTGAAAAGATCCCAGGCATTCCGCCTCGTCTTTCTCATGCGGTATTGGTCGTTCTTGTGCTGATAGTCGCTACGTTCGCCGTGCGGTTCGGTATGGATATGATCCTGTTGGCCAGTAAGGGCGAGATGCGCGACTTCGCCGCTTGCTATACCGCGGCTGTGGTTGCCAGGGCGGGAGGTGCGTTCTATGACCCTCAGCCAGGGAGGCCCTGGTTTGCGGAGAATGAAAATCGCGATCTTATTGCCGCCGCACGACGTCTCGGAACACTTCACCGCCACGAGGAATTCGAGCATGTGCATATTTTTTCCTACCCGCCGGCCATGATGTTTTTCATGTTGCCCTTTTCGTTTATCTCCTTTCATGTGGCCAAGCTGATCTGGCTTGCGCTTTCCCTCTTTGCGATGGGTTGGGGAATGTGGCTTGTGGGGCGTACGATTCATAGCCACACGCTTTCCTCCTTCTGCATGGTTTCGCTTGCGCTCATATTTCAGCCGGTGCGAAACACCCTTGAGTTGGGGCAGGTGAATGCGCTCATGTTTATCCTGCTGGCGGTATTTTTCGCGCTTTATCGAGGGGGGAGAGACGTTCCCGCCGGACTCGTCTTGGGTTTGTCGATCGCCATTCGCTTACATCCGGCGATGCTGGTTTTGTACCTCATGTGGCGGCGGGAGTTCAGAACGGCGGTTGTGGCATTGGCAACTGCTGTAGCGGTGACCTTGCTCGCCGTCCCAATCTTTGGCCTGGACCAAAGCGTGATCTATTTTACGCAGGTGGCGCCGAAATTCGCGAGGGCTTTGGTCTCGGTCGAAAACCATTCCCTCGCAGGGTTTCTCGCCACTATCGGGTCTGGTCTTGGCGTAACTCCGGCAGATCAGGAGGTTGGCTCGCCCTGGACTGCCAGAATTGCTGCGGGGTTGGTCTTGGCAATGACTGCGGTGCTCCTCGCCCGCCCTGTTCCGGCCCGTCGCTCATGCACGGCGGATCTTGAGTTTGCGCTGGTGCTGGTCCTGATTCCCTTGGCCACGCCGAACGCGACGATCAACCATCTCATCCTTCTCCTTCCGAGTTACTGGATCCTCTGTGAACGATTGCTCGGTGAAGGGAGTACCGGCGATCTTCTCGTGTCTTCTCTCGCGGGCCTCTCTGCAATTTTGATTGGCGTGGTGAATGACTTTTATACCCACCCGCTACTGTCAAAGGGTCTCCTTGTGTTCATTGCCGAGATCAAGTTCTATGGGTTGGTTCTGCTGTACGCAGCCATCGTATCGTTGCTTTTCAAGATCCGTCGCTCAGAGGGGTTGGGCGCTCCGGCGAGGTTATGAAGCACGATCGGCAAAGGGCATGCACCGATCAAGGTGATGGCTGAATGTTGAGGGTCCTTCATGAGAAGTTTCAAGACGATGCCGTGCGCATCTTTGTGACGGCTTGGCTGATCTACGCGGCCTTCTGGAACCCCTGGCTCCAATCCTCCATGACCTATAATTTTCTGGACGCAGCGGTCTCCTTTGTCGATACGGGACGTTGGGAGATGGCCCATCCCCACTTTTATGACGGGAAAGATACCGTCACTGTCAACGGACGTGTTGTTTCGGCCCACCCGCCTGGCGTCGCTCTTCTTGTCATCCCCCTGTATGGTTTCTGGCGTGTCACCGTTGGACCAGTGGATACGCCGGACGAGTTTCAAGCCTTTAATGCCGTCTTAGTGCTTGTCGTGGGAGCGACCGTCGCATCGTTGATTGTCGTTCAAGTGTTGTGGCTCACAGGCTGGCTGGGCGCGGGGCGTCGTGGACAGCTCTTGACGGCCGCGCTGGTGGCTTTTGGAACGCCGAATTTTTTTTTGGGGACGGTCTTGCTCAAGGAGAGCTTTGCGGCTCTGGCGGTGTTGACGGCGTTCCGGTTGGCGCTTGCGCCAGGCAAAAGCTGGCGGCTGGCCACTGCTGGTTGCTCGGCTGGCATGGCAACCCTGTTTGCTCTCCAGTCTGGCCTGATTGGGCCGCTCCTTCTTGCTCTCGTCGGCGGGCGCAATGGTGTCAAACGAGGAGCCGTCTTCTTCCTGGGCTTCATGCCTGTTGTGGTTCTGCTTGGCGTCTATAATTGGTGGTTATTTGGACGACCGTGGCGTTCCGGATATTTCTACGCAGGTGATGTGCTCCACCCGAGCTTTCTCATGCCTAAACTTGGAGTCCTGCTGGATCTCCTTGCGGGGCCACACGGAGGATTGTTTCTCTATTCCCCCTTTCTGCTCTTGGCATGTGTTGGCATTGGAGTGGCGTGGCGGATAGGGCGACGGGGGGAGGCTGTGGTGGCGGTTCTATTCATGGTCAGCCTGTGGTTGGGGGTGGGAGCCCATCACTCCGAATATGGCGATCAAGCGACCTTTGGAACCAATCTCGGCCATCGGATGCTTTACCCGGCTGTGCCCTTATTCGCCGGGTTTGCCGGATATTATCTGGAGCGGGTTGGACGGAATGCGCTTCTTCTTGTTGCCGTGCCGTCAGTGATCTGTGGCTACCTGAGTGCCCAGGCAGGTGTGATCTCCGACCCAGGCCTGTTTACTTATGCGCTCAAGACCTGGATTTCCGGGACTGGTATGGGGGTGTTCTTCAAGGAAGCGTTGCCGACGTGGCTGGGTTTCGAGACCCTTCACACTGTCGTCAGCCGTCCTGATGTGAGCGCCGGGGATCTTCTTCGTCTTCTGCCGACACCAGTGGGCGCCGTCTTGATCCGCAACCAACTCATTCTGCTCGTTGCAGACCTGGCTGTTCTGAGCGGTCTCGCGTGGTGTTTCCGACGGTTGTGGGGAAGTTCGAGGGAAGGGGAACATAGGGCGAGTCCATGAGAGTTTGCATGCTTTGTCCAACATTCCCACCCAATGCCGTGCCCTGCGGTGTTGGCGATTACACCTATAACCTCTCCGGGTACCTTGCCGCTTTGGGGGTTTCCGTAACCGTCGTGGCGTCGACTACCCATCACCCCGAGCCCGAAACAGCAGTCAAGGTGATTCCATTCGCCGCGCAGTGGGATCTGCGGACTGTGTATTCCCTCGTTGGGAAGTTGTGCCGAGAGGAGTTCGATCTTGTCAACATGCAGTACACCCCGGAACTCTTTGGTAGGCTTCCGTGGATAAAGTGGCTACCGGCCGCGATGGCCGTCCGTCGCGGTCCGCCTGTCATTGTCACCGTCCACACGCTGGTTGGGGGATACCCTTCGGCCAAGGTTCTCGCGCCGCTTCTCGTCGGCACCAGCCAGCGGATCATCTGCCCAAATGAGGAAGTGAGTTACCTGATTTCGCGTTATCTGCCGTTCGCGCGGAAGCGAATTCGCGAGATTCCCATTGGATCGAACATCCCTGGCCCGTCAGCCGATCCGGAGGGAACCCGGAGAACCGTCAGAGCCGAGTTTGGCCTTGGCGTCGACTCCGTCTTACTGAGCCACTTTGGATTCGCCTACTCTGGCAAGGGCATCGAGACGTTGTTAGCGGCGGCCGATCGGCTCCACGCGGCGGGGATCAAGTTCATGCTCCTCATGATCGGCGGTGCATGGCCGGGTGCCGATGCGTATTACCAAGGATTGCAGTCTAGATGCCAGGGGACCGGGGTGGTCAAAAATGTGGTCTGGCTTGGGCATTGTGAGCGGGCACGTGTGGCTACCCTGCTTGAGGCAAGCGATCTTTATGTGGTACCGTATGACGATGGAATTTCAACCAGACGCGGCACGTTGCTGGCCGGCCTCGTCCACAGCCTTCCTATTGTCAGCACGTATCCAAGCCGACCCAGCAGCCGGTTCCGAGATGGAGAGAATGTCGTCTTGGTCCCACCGCGTGACCCGATCGCTCTCACTCGGGCCCTTGGCATGCTGATTGCATCACCCGACTTACGTCAGAAGATTCGATCTGGGGCGCGAGCCCTAGCGGCGGAATTTTCCTGGACGCATATCGCCGCGGACACGGTTGCGGTTTATCGCGAGGTGTGCCCATGAGCGAAAGGCAGAGAGGGGTGCTTGGCATTCTGAAAAACCTGTATTACGGCATTCCGTTCCGATGGTTCGCGGGGTTTGTCTTCCCCTGCCGTAATGTCACTCTCGAGCTTACTTATCGGTGCAATCTGACCTGTGATTTCTGCTATCTGAGGGTAGAGGAAGAGACCCTCGGCCGCAAGATCGAGAAAAAGGCTGAATTAAGTTACGACGAGATCGTTGCCATTCTCCGCAAGTTGCCTCGGCGCAGCAATATCACCTTTGTGGGAGGAGAGGTCACCCTCAAAAACCGTTTCTGGGATTTGGTGGAAGTGGCGGCTGCCCGCCATCGGGTTTCCATAGGCACGAATGCCGTCGCGTTAACCCCGCAGATCTGCGAGCGAATTGTTACCGTGGGTGTCCGTGCTGTTGGCACTTCGGTAGACGGTCCGGAGGATGTGCATGATGCAATCCGGGGACGGGGGACATTCCATAAGACGTGCACGAATGTGAGGCGCATTCTCGAGCTGCGCCGGGCGATAAAGCGCGACTTTCCCCAAGTCAATTTGAATTGTGTCATGGTTCCCCAGAACATCGCGCGGCTTGCTGAAGTGATCGATGTGGCCCATCAAGTCGGGTTCGATTCGTGCTCCTTTCAGGTCTTGGATCCGTCGCTCAGTCGGTCGGGGATCAATCTTCGCGATGACATTGTCGAAACCGAGGCCTGGGCAAGCCAACTGCCGAAGGTGGAGCGGGAAATGCTCTCGTCCAGCCTGGCCGCTCTGGATGCGCGGGCCCGGGCTCTCGGAGTCTCCTATAAGTATGTCCCGTTCCGTACGAGCGCCGAGGTGATCGATTTTTATGCAGGGAAGTTCGATTATGAGCAATATACCTGCATGGTGCCATGGACCACGACGCGAATCTCTCCGACAGGAGATGTATTTCCTTGTTTGAACTACCGCATCGGGAATATTCGCCAGCAGAGCCTCGACTCCCTTTGGAATCATGAGCGGTATCGGGAGTTCCGGAATCGTATGAAGGGAAGGGGACTTTATCAGAGCTGTGCGGGCTGCTGCAAGATGGTGCCCCGAGCCTAGTGTGCGGATTCTGGTTTTATCTGCTACGTTTTTGCCTGTCGTCGGCGGGGCTGAGCTAGCCCTATTCGAAGTCTACAGAAGGCTAGCCCGTCGCCACGCAGTTCTTCTTATCACTCCAGTTCTTTCTCCCAGCTTGCTCCGCGATCATGCCAGCGATGAGTATGAGACGCTTGTTCCGTTTCCGGTGGAGCGCTACGAGGACCGAGTGTCGTTCATGCGGGTTCGAGGCCATCGGTGGAGCGGCGGTGCGCTGCCTCCATTTTCCTTGTCGGCTGTCGCGGCGGTTAGGAGCGCGATCGACCGTTTTCATCCGGATGTGATGAATGTTCATTATCTGATGCCGACGGGACTGGCCGGTGCGGTGGCGGAACGCTGGCTGGGGGTTCCGACTGTTCTTACCCTGAATGGGCGCGATGCGCCTGGTCCTGGGGTACCACCCCTGTGGCGGTGGTGGCAGCGGGCGCTGGTGGCGCTTGTCAGCGACGTCACCTATGGGTCTCAGTACTGCCGGGACGCGCTGTACCGGAGCAGTTGCGCGCGGGGTCAGATTGTCTACAACGGCGTCGAGATCCCTCCCCCGCCTGGTGACGGCGCTGCCATCCGACGTTCCTTGGACATCCCGACTGGTGCGCCGCTGTTCTTTGCCCTCCAGCGTTTCGCTCCGGAGAAACGCCTGGACGTCGTGCTTCGCGCGATGCGGTACTACCTTGACAGGGAAGGAACGGGAATACTGGTGGTGGGCGGAAAAGGCCCGGAGGAAGCGCGCCTTCGAGCTGTGGCCGGCGAGTTGGGAATCCACAAGCAGGTTCGCTTCGTCGGCTATATCCCGCGGGAGCAACTCGGATCGTATTTTCTGGCCTGCGACGTGTTCGTATTCCACTCCACTTTTGAGACGTTTGGCCTTGTTGTCGCACAGGCCATGAGCTACGGTCGGGCAGTGGCCACGGTGCGCAATACGGCTCTTCCTGAGGTACTGGGGGAGGCGGGATTACTGGTGGAAACTGGGGACTGGCGTGCCCTCGGGGACGCCTTGATCAAGCTTGTGAAAGACGAAGCGCTGCGCCGCCGTTTGGGCGAATCCGGTCGTGCCAGAGCCGAGACGGTGTTCAATTGGGACCGGGTCGCGGAACAGTATGAAGCGGTCCTGGCGCGTGCTGCAGGCAAGGGTTGATAGGGGGTGAATCGGCCAGTGCAGAGAACCGGATCGCGAACGGTCATCCTCGTTCATGCGACGGACATCATGGCAGGAGGGGAGCGCTCGCTGCTTAACCTCTTACGTCACTTTGATCGGAGCAAGTTTCACGCATGTGTGGTATGCGATGCGAGTGACGATTTCGCCGAGGCGGTTCATGAGACCGGGGCGCCGGTCACGCGAGTGCGGTTCCCTGGGCTACGGCTTCCGGGATTAGGGGCCTGGCGTGCGGTTCACGGTCTGCTCGCGACCTGCAGGTCGTCGGGAGCCGCGTTGCTCCATGCCAACACCCCTCGAACGAATCTCTACACTGCCGTAGTCGGCCGGCTCGCTGGCATCCCTGTCGTGTGGCACTGCCGGAATTTGTTAGACCCGTGGATGACGGATACGGATCGAATGTGCGCCTGGCTCCCAGACCGGATCATCTGCAACTCGGATGCGATCGCCGCCCGGTTCGCCGGCAGCCGGTGGCAACACAGGGTCAGGACGATCCTGAACGGGGTGGACCTCGGTGAATTCCGTCCAGACATTTCCGGGGCGACGGTCAGGGACGAACTCGGGTGGACACGCAATCCGCTCATCGCCGCAACCAGTCGGCTGGATCCGGAAAAGGGGCATGAGACCCTCCTGGAGGCGATGTGCAC